>LQAH01000191.1_pt1 | contig 17640 bp, 18 predicted proteins | sample 1535791 | NCBI WGS metagenome assembly LQAH01 (sample SAMN04331585, study PRJNA305678) | bioreactor metagenome | isolation source: bioreactor_4 inoculated with Wadden Sea sediment 2nd replicate of a... | place: Germany:Bremen
CCCGCAGCTTTGACAGGTTGGCCTGAAAATCCTCCCAGGCACGGCCGTCATCGCCCTTGCAGGCAGACAGGTTTTCATAATGATACCCGATCTCATGGCCCAGGCCGGCGATCTCCCGGATCACCGCCTCATCCCAGCTTTCCGGCACGGCCCGGAAATAGTAGGATGCCGGGATGTCCAGATCATGCTCCAGCCAGGCGGTTTTCAGGGCATTGCCCGGGCGCCGGTCCACTTCGTGGCGCAGGATGATGACCCGGGGAGCTGGGGTTTGCATAAATACAGCAAAAGCTGGAAGGTGAGACCTGCCCGAGCAGGATCTCAAGCAGAGCGTTCTGTGTATTCAGTGTAAAATCCATTACGAGCCGGCTAATATTCCAAAATCGCCTTCAAACACCTTTCCGCCGCTTTCCCATCCCACAACTCCGGCCGGACCGGCCTTCTTTCAGACGACAAGGTATTTTTGTACTCCTCGCGAATACGGACCACATTGTTCCCTACCAGCACGCTGGCACCCCCATGTTCCCGGAGCGTCACCGGCCGTTCTGTGTTCCAGCGCAGGGTTAGGCAGGGCGTACCAAGAACCGTGCATTCTTCCTGCAAACCGCCGCTGTCCGTAAGCATGATCCGGGCATCCATGTTCAGCCGCAGCATGTCATGATAGCCCAGGGGTTCCAACAGCACCAGTCCCGGACAGACCAGAGCCCGCTGCCACAACCCGAATTCTTCCATCTTCTGCCTGGCCCGGGGGTGAACCGGCCAGAAAAGGGGCATATCTTCGGCCACCTCTTTGAGAAGAAACTCAAAAATACCGGCAAACACATCTGGATGGTCCACATTGGACGGCCGGTGCAGGGTCATAAGAGCGTACAGCGGGGAGCCTGAGCGGTGAGTGATAAGTGGATGGGTTGTCCCGGGATTAAATTTTTCTGAATAATCGCCTGTATGGACAGTTCTTCCGCCCTTGACCGCTGGGCCTCCAGGGTATCGATCATGATGTTGCCCACAAACTTGATTTTTTCTTCTGCCACTCCTTCTTTTCGCAAATTTTCAGAAGACAGCAGATCCGGGGTCAGCAGCAGATCGGACAACCGGTCCGTGACCAGGCGGTTAACCTCTTCGGGCATGGTCATATCCCCGCTTCGCAAACCCGCCTCGATATGACAGCAGCGCACCCACTCTTTTTTGGCGGTCACCGAACATGCCAACGTAGCGTTGACATCTCCTACCACCACCACCCAGTCCGGTTTTTCCGCCTGCACTACCTTTTCGAACGCCATCATGGTCTGGCCCACCTGCTGGGCATGGGTCCCGGACCCAACGTCCAGGTTGATATCTGCATCCGGAATGTCCAGGGCTTTGAAAAAAGCACTGGACATTTTATCATCGTAATGCTGGCCCGTATGAACCAGCAGGTGTTCGATTCCGGCAGCATTTGTTTTGTTATATGCTTCAACCGCCCGGATGAACGGCGCGATTTTCATAAAATTGGGCCGGGCTCCCACCACAGAAATAATTTTCATTTCAAAAATGACCCACTGAATATTTTAAAATTTTCCACTGTTCTCCAATTCATTTGAACGTATACTGGTAATCTGAATTTTCCCTCATGGTATCCACGCTTTTTGAATAATTCTCAATAAACCAGGTCATGAATTGTGTTGTATCAATTTTTTCATCCAGCATTTTCTGCCTTCTCCGGGAAAATTCCTGTCTCAAATTTTCAGTATCTGCAAGATCCTTAACCACTGACAACAGCTTTTCAGGATTATCCGGTTTTATGCCAAACCCCAGATTATATTTGTTCTCCAGTTCTGCCAGATATCCTATCCTGCCGACAAATCATTAAACCGCACAAATGGCGTTCCCAGAACACCGGCTTCAGCTGCCATGGTCTGACTGTCCCCGATATATAAAGATGCAAACGCCATGACATGATGGATATCCAGCGGATTGATCGCCATTCGGTAAGGCTCGAACTCCGGGGACAATTCCCGTTCAGACGTGATATACACCCTGCCTCTGGGAGAAAGAATTTCGATAATTTTTCGGGCCAGTTCGTTACTGATGCCTTTTATGCCTTCATCATGATGGGCAGTCAGTTTGGCAAACCGGATCAAAAAATAGGGTTCTTCAGTGGAAAAATAGGATTCCACCAGATCTCTGGAAGGGGTGAAGTGATTGGGGTGCAGATACGCCAGTTCATGGTATCCTTCATACTTAATGGATTTGTTTTCCCACTTGCCGTTGTTACAGACCTGCGGAGCCAAAATATGTGTACACCAAGGGTAGCTGATTTTACTGTACAATGGAACTGCCGCCGCATCATCCTCATTGACATTGATTGAAGGGTTCTTAACAACGTTCCCACATGCCCGATTTCGATCGATGTGCCGACAAGCAGGTCCGGACGGTTTACAAGACAGAAAGCAAATAATCTTAAATCGCGTTTGAGCATACCCAGGGCAATCCCTGCCTTGTGATCCTTGCGGCCCTCGGGAAGGATATTTTTATATTGAATGTTGCTTCGGATCAGCAGGTCTTCCAGGATATCTTTTTCTTGATCAGAACAGACACCTTATGTCCATTTTTTCAAGATTTTTGATTGGTATTTTTAAATAAATGAAAATGGGCCGGATGCCCCAGATAGATAGCACAATGCATGGAGATTGCTCTTTTATTAAGAATTTGAGTTCTTCAAGATTTCTTGACTCTGTATTGAATCTTTCGCTTCATGATCACGCGTAACTTCCGGCACCAGCTCACTCAATGCCAGCAGCATCCAGGCCTGGCCCCACCGGATAAAAGGAATTTTATTGGTGAACCAGGGATATTTGCGGTAATAAAAAAGCCGGATGGGTCCTGCATATGGTCAATGGTCCAGCGAGAAATAATATCGGCGAAATCTAAATTGCTGGGTGATAATCCTTGAGCAGGGAAAAAGTGATAATGCCCTGGGCTTGATTGTGAATTTCCACCGGCCATTTTTGGGCAGCCGCCACAGGGACTGCCCGCTGGGCAAAAACTGCTCGTTTCTATAAAACGTCAATCCTTTTTCAATGGCCCGGGTGATGTCATCCTGCAAAAATCACAGTACTGTTTGATATGATGCAGAGAGACCAGGACAAAACCCTGATGAAAATCGATCTGCTTTCTTTCGGTACTGGTCTCAGGATTGTAACTGTAATACCAGGAACCATCTGCTTTCTGTTTTGACAGCACAAACCGGACCGCCTGATCGATGCGCTCATCCGGCTGCACACCCTGGACCAGACAGCCTTAAAATAATTCAGCTGCGTGCAGGCTGGCATTGTAGCAGGCCCTTTTGACCGATGGGTATAGGCAAATGAAATGCCGGTTTCAAATTCGGTGACCGGAATATCTCCGGACACATATGCGGCCGCACTGATAAGTGCCTGCCGGGCACTTTCATCTTTTGTCAGTTCATAATAAGCAAAAATTCCGTCAACGACGTGACCGGTAACCACTACTGACGGCAGAAACGCTTCTTTATATTCACTGGAACTGGCCCAGGGGAAATTATACCCCCAGGCCATGCCTGAATATCCCCTGGAATACTGCGCCATCAACCATTTAAAGATCCATCCCGCCTTATCCAGATAGACCTGGTCCCCGGTTTTTCTGTACAGGTTGCAATAAGCTTTGAGGAACAATCCCATTCCTTTGGGATTATAGTCTTTTTTTATGCCAAGGAGCGGGCGGATATTGATGGGGTTTCGTTTCTGAATCTGGGTCGCCACTGCCGGCCCCCATTTGCCCAGCCAGTGAAACGGCACCCAGCCATTCAGGGTGTCGTAAGGATCGTATCCCTTGAAATTTTCTTTTTCAACATAAGTCAGCAAAGACTGGGTGGCGGCAGTCACGTCCATTTACACATCCACATCCATTTTCCGGTTTTCAACAATACTCTGATTTACCCTGAATGTCGCCAGCATGCTCAGGTAAGATTCTTTAAAAGAGATCGGGCAGGGGCTGCCGTCTTTTACCGCCTTTAGAAAAGCCTGCACACAGGCCAGGTGGCCCTTGTCCTGCTTGTATCTGGTTTTCTTTTTGTCTGCCCAAATACAACCAGATCCTGAAAATCATTGATCTGGGCAATGGTGCCAGCACAGAACACCTCGATGAACTCCTTGGGAGCAGTTTTGTTCCCGTTGGAAAAATAGCTGATGGATGCCACACTGCCATTGGCCATTTTCAGATTAACCACCACCGTATTGTTCAAATCGTGGACATCTTCCAAACTATCCGCCGATACTGACACAATGGGGCTTCCGGCCAGAAACATGGCCAGGTCGATAAAATGGCAGGCTTCTCCGACAATTCGGCCTCCACCAATTTCCGGATCATTCACCCAGTGTTCCTTCGGCATGACTCCGGAATTGATCCGCATGACAATCGATTTGGGCTGATCCTTTGAAAACATTGCCATTATTTTTTGAACCGGTGGGGCAAACCGCCGATTAAATCCCACCATCAAATGCTTGTTTGCCCCTTTTTCTGCCATTTTTTCATAAGCGGCCCTGATTTCCTCCAGCTCTTCCATTCTCAGGCAAAGGGGTTTTTCCACAAACGCATGTTTGCCGTGTGCAATCGAATTTAAAACATTCTGGGCGTGCAGATGATGCCGGGTAACGACCAAAATTGTATTGACCGTCTGATCATTGAAAAGATCATCTGCCGCATCCGTACAATACCCAAAGCCATATTTGTCCGCTACGTATCTGGAACTGTTGCCCCGGGCGGTTGCCAGGCCCACAAAATTGCATAACCCTTTCATGTTGGGCAAAAGTGACCCCTGCGCAAAAGTCCCTGCTCCCACAAACCCCACATTGACTTCCTGGATCGAATGACTGACTTTTTTGAGCATGATGGACCGCTTCAGATCCGCCTGTTCCGCATATTTGATAAGGATACCGGAAAACGCTTCTTTTCTGGAAAGGATCATGTCATAGGCGTCTGGGGCCTGATCCAGATCAAAGGTATGCGTGATAAGCCCTGAAATATCCAGTCTGCCGGTACCGAGCAAATCGACAAAAGACTGCATGTTCCGGTTTTCCGTCCAGCGCACATAACCAATGGGATAGTCCCGCCCTTTTTCTTCGTAGTCCGGATCATATCGCCCGGGACCATACGAGGTGGACATTCTCAGATCCAGCTCTTTTTTATAATAGTTGACCCGGCTGAATCCCGTGGGAACGGCTCCCACCACCACGACCTTTGCCTTATGCCTGGCAGCCTTTCCTGCAAACTCGACCGGGTCCAGGCTTGCCGTCCCGGCCGTGATAATCACGGCATCGACCCCATACCCATTGGAATGGGCCTGAATAATCTCTTCCAGCCCTTCCTGATCCCTGGTGTACACATTTTCGATATCTGTTGCCCGGCAAAGATCCAGTTGAGACTGTGACACATCCACCCCCAGCGGATGCATGCCGGAAGCCTTGAGGATCAGGTAGCTCAACTGGCCAATCAACCCCATACCAATGATCAGGCAGTTGGCCCCCATCTGCAAGTCTGCCCGCCGGATACCCTGCACGGCTATGGCGGCAATGGTGGCAAAAGCGGCCTGTCGCATATCAATATGTTCGGACACCTTGACAGCCAGATTGACCGGCACACAGACCACATCCGCATGATATGCGCCGCTTCCCCCACAAGCCACCAGATCACCGGCTTTGAATCGGGTCACGCCCTCACCGACAGCAATCACCTGACCAGCGCAGCTGTAGCCCAGCGGAGAAGGTGCTTCGAGCTTGTTCATCACCAGCTTGTAAGTTGGTAAAAGCCCTTTGGTTTTGATCATGTCAATGACCTGCATAACCTCTTTTTTTTCTCGTTTTGGCTTTGGCAACATATCCTTTTCGCGCGTCAGATACTGTTTTGCCTTCGGTGCCGGCACTGATCACGGAATAGTAGTTGCGCACCAGTATTGTGCCTTTGTTCAAGGCAGGGAAAGGCACTTCCAGAATTTCCATTTTACCGGATTTGAGCTGCTGGGTGAGTTGTTGCATATTTCTACACCTTCGCTAAAGAATGAAAACCGTCATTTCATTCAATCAAAATCAAAAGTTCTAATAAAGAATCGATGTTTGCCTCTTTTCGTACTATCGATTGATTGCACTTCATCTACGACAGTTTCGAATGGCATTCCTTCCTTGCGAGATAGGGATCGAATGATTTCATCCTTATGCTGGCTTTCAAATGAAGGCTTCGGCTCAACCCTAACAAGCAATTTGCCGGGGGACTCATTGACAATCTGAATTTTTGTTACATGATTAAAGTATTCTGCATGTCGCCCAAATATCAAGGCAGTCAGGGTAATCTTTTCTCCTTTTTTTCCGACAGCGATATCCTGTTCACGCCCTATGATTCGACTTAATATTTTATGATGTCGGCCACATTTGCAGTTACCATCTGCCTCAACACCATAGTCCTGAGTTCGATATCTTACAAGGGGCATCAACGGATTGACAAACGAGGTCCCTACAATCTCAGATAGAATTTGGTTATCACCTTCTATCAGTGTCTTGTCGGGAACGAATTCAACGTAACTATAACTCGGGAAAAAATGGTAACTACTGGACACTTCACATCCCCCACCTAAGCCGCACAATTCGCCGTGTCCATACCAATAATAAATTCTATCAACGCCAAAAAATCCCGAATTTTTTTCAACTGCCAGTCAAAAATATTCTCCGACCCGAGCAGGATCGTTTTAAGAGACGGGATCTCAAAAGATTTAAATTTGGAAAGCTGAATCAGATTGAACAGCGATGATGGGTAGGCATTAATATATTTTATGTTGTATTTCATCATACATAATAAATATTCATCGGAATTATTAATGTTCAAATTAAATGAACTCAATATTAAAAAATTTCGCCATGGATCAAAACTATATATCCTATCTTTACCTATGTAGTCGCCCCTCAGCCTCGCCAGGCGAGCACCCGGCTCAAAGCCGATCCGACCCCATTGCACATGCATGTGTGCCAGCTCTGCAGACCTGGAGACCCCTTTCAAATAATATAAGGCAAGAGGCACCCCGGTCGAACCGCCTGTATTGATAGGCAGTCGACTGCTAGCGGGAAAACACTCTGAAATAAAATTATCCGGGGCATCCTGAACCATTCTCCGAGTTACGAAAGGGATGGTATTCGAAAAATCCTCAAACGATTGAATACGCTTTAGATCAATGCCATATTCATTCCAAGTTGTTCTATAGAATGGAACATATCTTACGCAATGTTCCAGTATGCTTTTCAGCTTTTGGAATTGGTATTCATGGATTTTTCCATATCCATGTATTCAGCAGCTCAGCTTCGGCAACAAAGCGATCATAGGATTTCCCCAAATAAAAGCGCCGAGGCAATATCTTGAATGGGGCAACAAGGGCAATTTTAGCCCAATCGGGCAGTTGTTTATAATTGCCAAGATATGAATAAAAATAGTCTTCCAAACTCATTCTATTTTCCTTGCATCTTGAACACTTTATTATTGTGAAGCATACAACATTGAATCAAAGACGGTCATCAATTTTTTTGAAGCGTAAATTTTTTCCAATGTATCAATCCGCACTTCCCAGGTATTGCTCCGGGCGAATTCAGATCTCTGTGACTCTATCATCTCGGTATTATCTGTTATTGCTCTAATCACTTTAGTTACGAAGTCTTTTTTCGTCTTCGCACTGATAAACAAAAGGCTCATTTAATTGGATATTTGGAATAATACAAGATATGATTGGTTTACCACACGCCAAATATAACCAAAATTTGTTAGGCATCTCTACAATGTCATTAATATTTCTTGTTTGTCTATAAGGGGCAATACAAACTTTCGCATTTAAAACCAAGCCAAACAAATCCTCCCCAACCATTGAACCCTCGAACTGAATATTTGAAAATTCTAAAAACATTTTTTCTTATTTTTGCATCTGCTGGGCCTATCAATAAAAATTTTTCATTGATGGCAATGCAGCAGCTAACTTCTTCACCCATAAAACATTAAAGCCGTCGTGTATAAAACCAACAAATGCTATATAGCCCTGATCCAGAGAGTTATCGACCTTTGACTTCTTCTGCGATCTCACATCTATCTTTGGTGCCCCAAGTGGTATATAGAAACTTCATTGCTATTTTTTGATAATTTAGAGACAATGTAATTTGTAACACCCACACAAAACCTGGATTTACGAATTACCTTTTTTTCACAAGCGCTATAATATTTTAAAACAAATTTTGATTTTGCCAAATACAGTTTTAAAAATTCATCGTTGCAGTAATATATTACATCTCGAAAATGATTAAATATTAGATGTGCTGTATGATCAAAATTTATTACTCTAAATCCAGCAAAATTAAAGTGGGTTGAAATTTTTGAAAACAACCATGTTTGATATAGCTCATTCACAATAAACAACCTAAACCGCAACCGATAATCAATAAACCAATATGGTTGAATTAAATATAGATTATTATGTAAATTGGTTACTTCTATCCTTGGAAACCCAATTTTACTGGCAGCCACGAAATAGACCTCATTTCTTATAGCAAGTGTTTCAGCTACCTGATGTCTTGCTCTGGGAGGCTCTTCCCATCGCGTGCGCGTATTAATCAAATATGCTGTTTTCATAGTGCGGCAACATCCTTGTTAACTTTATGAAATTGAGACTGATGTCACTTTTCCACGGTTGATGATTTGAAAGATTGCAAAACGCACACTTTTTGAAATATTAATTAGACTACGGATTTTTCATGTTTTTTAAATCTGTCCGACCTAAACTGATAGATACAAATGCCTGAAAACAAAAAAAACAAATGGCTTTTATTCTGGGAAAACAGTCCCTGATCTACAAGCATTTGTACTATTGCAACAACAAAATAAATAACCATTACAAAAAAGGCTTTTCTAATACAATTCTTCCTAACAATTTTCAAAGTATAGATATAGGGTAGCAATAGTATAAAAAAGCCAATAAAGCCTAAATCAATAATATGCAGTGCGAGATATGCATCGGTTATGCTATCGTATTGGCCTACCAGGTATTGAGTCGCTTTACCAAAGAAAGGATTTTCAAATAATTCTTCTGAAAGTGATATGCTACGCGTCATAGACAGCTTATATTCATCGGGTATCGTTGGATCAAATATAGCAAATATTCCCATTAAACGCATAAGTGGATTCTCCAAGCCAATTTGCCTTGTCACCGTAGTATAAATAACGCTTGAGTATGATATTACAATATATTGAATTAGAAAATAACCGGTTGTTACTCCACTGGCAAACAACCATTTTTTTTTGAAAAACATAAGCAAAAAATGTGCCGATTGCTATAGATCCGAGGCCTAACCTAAAACCGCTGAATATGACAACCGCAAGCAAAAAAAAACAAGCATACTTGAAAATATATCCGATCCATTTTTCTTATTGGTTGGTAGACTTTGAAAAACCACAGTCCCGCGAGAAACAATAATACAAGACTCATGACTCCGTTGAATGTGGCTGAACTCGTTAATGTTCCTTGTATAGGATTTTTACCATAGTAAACATCAAGATGCATCAAAATATCACTTGTATATTTTTCATACATCGGGATATAAAAATACTGAGAAACTATAGGAAACAATCGTTGAAAAAATCCCAGAATGCATTGAAATATTGTAAACCATAATAAGAATTTTACATAATCAAAACCACCCTCTTTTTTGTTAAAGGGTTTAAGATTAAGAAAGAAAAATAAAAAGACAAATGGAAATAAAAAAATTCCGGAAAAAAATAAAAATAGTCAAAAGGATTAATTCCTTTATAATAAGAACTCAAAGAAAGATATATGAACAATATTAAAGTGAACAGACCAGCATAAAACAGAAGTCTGTTTTTAAAAAAATTCAAGCGATATTTGATTACCATATATCCGAGATAAGATAAGAGTAGAACATTTGTGAACCTTCCGCTGATGCGAACAAGTGAAGGGAACGTCTTTGCGAGGATAAGCTCAAGGCTAAAATCTAAAATAATTATAAAAACAATGAAATAATGTTCATTTTTTCTTATCAGATACCAAGAAAGTGTACATAGAATAAACAATACAATGGCAAATTGGACAAACATATATTATATTTTCTTTTTGGCTTGAAAATCAGTATTTTTTGATATTTTGTTGAGAAAATCAACAAATTTTTCACTAGTAGCATCAGTGGAGACTATTTTTCTTGCTTCCTTCGTTTCTTTAACGTAACTCTGCCAGGACGATCCTCCAATTTCCGCTTCTGTTATGAGTGATAAAAGATCTTCTGGTGTCTTACAGAAACGAGCTACACCAGTATCTATCAATCGTTCGACATAATCATAGCCAGTCAAACCTAGAATGGCTGTTGGAGTTCCAAGAGCCAACGATTCATAAATACATGTGGAGTAGACGCTACAGTGAATATCTGCATCCCAAAGCAACTCGTAAAGGGGATAATCTTTTTCGGTGGTTAAAGCACAATGTTTCGGAAAGTTTCGTTCAAGACTTTTATACATATCAAGGCTTTTTTGGTCTTCAAGAGGGTGTATCCGTATATAAAGAAAAACATTACATGAAATACATTCGGCCATTCGTAAGACTTTTAACAAAAAAGGAATGGCTTCATAAAGGGTAGTCTTTTGGGATGTATAAACGCATTTTAAAGGACGTTTAAATTCTCCATGGGTATGATGTGCTGCTACTGCGTTACCCTTTTGTTTTAGGAACATGTCTAATTTACAATTACCTATCGGAATTACCTCTTTTCGTTCCAAAATCCATTCAAAATAATTTGCTCAGACCAATACTTTCCATATGTGAGCAAATAGTCTGGAACCGGCAGAGTAGGCTTTAGATGTCTTGCCCAACTTGGCCAGGAAAAACCAGGATGGTAACGTGAAATTTCGCCATGTTGAACCTCAATAACCGGGATGTTTCTACCCTTCGCTGCTACAATCAATGGTTGGTGCCCCAATGAGTTTGTCAACAGTATGACATCAGGATCGACGCTATCAATAAATTTATTGGCTCTGGTAATTCCGTCGAAAAAATACTTCACATTGAATTCAAACCGTTTGTAATCAGTTTTCAAACCATTTAGTGCTTCTTTCTCATTCTCTTCTAATGATTCGAGATTGCAAAAATTATGAAAAAGACCGTGCAGCGTGCGTCTCAACTTATTGTTACAGCTCAAGTAGCGAAATAGGAAAGGGTTAGGGGATCTTAAAAATTCTGCTCTGATCGAAGCTATTTCAGGATTTGTTTTTGAACTATAGGGAGTATCCTTCGCTTCAACCAAAACCAGGCCAAATTTCCTAAGATTACTTTCAAATAAATCATCAAAAAAGCATGTCTGAACGCGCCATCTATCGTTTTATAACGCATTGCAGATGACGTATGAACACTGACCAATGGTTTTTCAAAAGATTTTTTATGGCTTTTGATAAGTTCTAACGCTGATAACAAGTGGTCAACACCTCGGATAAAATTTTTTTTATTAATTATTCGTGTAGATAAATTCGCCTTTGTTTTGAAAATCTCATTTACATCGCATAATAGCCTTCTTAGCCTGAGATACACGGGGAACCTTACAATGCTCCAAAGGCAATAACCACGATAATCAATCTCAAAAAATGGTTGCCGTTCTAACTTAGCAAACATCCTTTCAAATTCAGCTTCGGAAATTGGAGACGTTTTCATCTAAAAACACCTAATTTGAACCAGGGCATAGGAAACACTTTGGCACTTGCAATCCATGTTAAAACAAATCCGATGCAAAACGAAACCGCCGTCGCCTGAGCAGCACCTACCCCGCCATTTATCTTGATCAAAAAATAGTTAAGAACAATATTGACGCCAGCAATAATAAAAGGAATAAATGAAGTTACATGCGTTTTCTTAGCGTAATAGATATAGTTCAATATCATATAACGCATACCGTTGAAGGCATAACCTATTGATATCCAGAAAATAAACTTCCCTGATGCATAAAAATCCTTTCCAACCAGATAATTTAAGAGTAGCGGGCCCAAAAAAGCCACCATTAAAGCCATGAAGATCACAATAACGTCATACAAGTATGTAAATTTGACAAGCTTCTTTTTGGTGGCAAAATCCCCGGTTTTAAGCATTGAAAACAGAAAAGGCCACCAGGCAGCATTAAAACTTGTCACAAGAATACTAACAATCATTCCAATTTGATATCCAACTGTGTAAAGCCCTGTTTCAGTGATATCGACCATGGAACTTAAGAACATCCGATCAATACCGGACACAACCCACCAGCCCAAAGTGGCCGGCAGCAACGGTATGCTAAATTTGAAGATATCTTTAATGTACTTCTTCGATAATTTTAATATCAACCTGTTATTTTTTAGTAGGATTAGAAGTCCAACTATTGAAAACAACACCACAGAACATAAAATTCCAAAGGCCCTTCCTTCCCACGCCATCCCCAACATCAGGACAAAAAATAGCGATGATCCTGCGTTAACCAAAGTTCGTGAGATTTGAAAAATGCCATAAACAAAAGGTTTCCTTTCAGTTTGCCAGATGCTCATTGTAACGTTGATGACGCCTGTTGACAGCCCTGCCACCAAGGCAAGAAGCAGCCAATTTTCCGGGAACAACACAACACCGGAAATGAACCCTTTGGTAAAGAAAACGACAGGAAAAACAGCAACAAAAGCTATTGCAATTACCAGTAAGGCATTGAATACATATAGCTTGAACTCCCGTTGATCAAGTTGGAAAAAACTTACACCAATCGCCCCATGCACACTAAGGCCAACGAGAATACCGGATATTTGAACCAGCACCTGAAAAATCCCAACCAGCCCGTAATCCTGTGGACTCAGTACACGCGTAAGAATTGGCAAAAGCAGAAAAGGTATCGTTTTCTGGATACCGCTTGTGGCTGTATAAACAATCGCATCCTTGAAAAGCTTTTTGGGTCTAATTCCAATCATTTATCGTGTGATCAATTTGAAGTGTTGTGTACAAAGAACGGATTTTTTCCCTAAAAAAACTGGAAAATTAACGCATTCGCGATTTTCATGATTAACAGAAAAATATGTCCTTGTATTGTTTTTGAATCTATTGGATTTTTTAAAAAGCACGCTGAATAGAAGAAAATTCACTCAAACCCTCTGCATCTGACGACCCTTAATGATTTCGATGCCGTACAAATATTGCGCAAGGATCAAGATCCATGTAATCGAACCCGCATAAGATCTTGGCGTAATACCCTTTAAAACATCTTGATTTTCAATGAGAGAGTTCACCATTTCTTGTAGACTTCTCTGCTCAGAAAGGCTTCTGTTCTTTTCAGAATCGCGCTTCATACTATAATAAATTTTAGTAGCCGTTTTTAAAATATCCTCAGGTAACCCGATTTTTTTAAATCTCTTCCTTATTTTTTGGGCAGCAGTGTATTGAGGGGTAAGCGTATATGTCGCCTTATCAAGGGTGTGGTGAGTACAATGAGAAAATACCGGGATATCTGACACCTCAGGACAAAGAAAGTCTATCAACATAATTTGGAAACGGCCGTTTGCTCGCCAGTCAGCCGGGACGTCAAAAGGAAATTCGTGCAGTTCTGGAATAGAAAACATCGCAATAGAGGGAGCGAATTCATTTAGTATATTAACGGTTATTGAGTCACAATTGCGTGAATGAATCCATCTAACCTGATCAAAATCGTCAAGCGAGATCCCATTTTCACTATTAATATGATATATTTCGATAAATTCAGCAAAAATATTCTTAATATGTTCTCTAACTAGGTCATACTTATGGTAAAATTTTTTATTAGCAAAAAAATTACCATAAGCGCCGCTTAACAAATAACCTTCTACTATTTCATCAATTGAAAAATAATTTTTTCCACTGTTGTTAGCCCACTCCCTCAGCCTAAGATTTTCCAAAAAATAGCCGCATTCCATAAAATTCGGATAGTCTGGAATTAAACCTTCATATTCAGTCCAAAATGATTGATTCCCACCATAATTAGAAAAATAAAATCCATACCGGTCGAATAAATGCTCCCAATGTGAAGTTTTCGTCAAACAATCATGTTTCCAGTTCATTAAATAAAGATCAACATTGAATTTCTTCGCATATTCCTTGCTTAGCAGGAGGTCATCGTGTTTTGTGTTCGTTATATAACTATTACCTACTCCATACATAATGTTGGGCTTACAACCCACGCTCATAAAGGCGCTAAATACTGTACGGTTGTCAAGCCCACCGGTTTGGTGTATTCGGATATTATCGCCCCACAGATCTGCCACAGGAGCAAATTTTGATTTGATTATGGCAGCATATTCGGCAACTGCATCGGTGATCTTTCGCCCTTGAAAACTTCTTCGCATTCTATTATACAGGAGGTATTTGATCGAAAAATCCGCTTTCGAAAGATCAATATCGATGTATTGGTGTCCGAAAAGCCTGAATACTCCTTTAAATATCGATTGAGTTCCGATTGCGCCAACGAGCATAGTTTCCTGCAGTAATGAAAATTCATCAACTTCAATATTATCAAGGATATAACCGATATCGGCCAAAGAGTTTGTCAGAAACCACTGCCCAGCTCTTTGATAATAATAAACCTTCAATATCTGATATTTATCTACAAAAACAATAATATGGTTGTTTTTTTTTACGCAGATAACGTAGTTACCAATGGCATTTTCTCGGATTGATTTTATATCGCCGATGTAATCGGAGTAAATTTTGTTTATCGCTTCTTTCCCAACTTGATCTTATAAATGCAAGTTCCCGCGATGGAACAGAAATCTCCATTCGGGTACAAAACGATATTCTCAATTTTCTTTACTCGCTTTTTATGTGCAGCTATATTGAAAGCCTCTCCGCAGTGTTTGACATAATCAGTGAAGCCCGCATTAATATTTCTTTCCATAGCTTTAATGAATTTTTCATTGCTATTGGTCAATATAATTCGTGCCATAGTCAATAAATATCCTCTTCAATTATTGAAGTGAGCTGAAGACAAAATAGTCCAAACTTACATAAGGTTGATATATCATAATGCCTTGGCAGGTTCTCGCAATTTCCAAGCGCCGAAATCATCCTTATCAAAGATCTCGGGGCCATAAAATCCATCCACAATCTCCCAAAATTCTTTCTCAGAATACCCTGCAAACTCAATAAAATCCCTCACAGCCAGGGGATCCAGATTGTGGTCATGTTTTTTAACCAGCTCAATCGCTTCGTCTCGTGTCAATATCCCATACCGAATAAAACGGGAGGCATAATCTGTAGCCGAAGCATGTCCAAACTTTGGATATTTCAACCATGGATGGACTAAATAAGCCCGGCTGTCGACTTGATCAAAGTCTTCAATATGATGGCTTCGTTTCCATTCCTTTGACAAATTATGAAATCCTCTCTTTTTTGCAAACACGTAATTTGCATAGCTGTTCCAGGGGACATAATAACTCAGATAAACCGGTTCCAGTGAAAGCGCATCCATGTCTCCGGCATCAGGGGCCTTAAGGAGTGCCAGGTCATTCTCTGTGACATCTTCACACATCAATTCTTCAAAGGGAATTTCCGAGGCAACCCCGTTGTAAATCTGATCTTTGGCAGAAGGGATTTCTTCATCATTCAATCCACCATACTCAAAACTGATATTCTCTCCATAGACCACTAAAGGAATACCAAAGTTTACGGCCATGTGGAGGGGATACGTATAAATGAGTCGGTCAATATACCAGGTGGGTTTTCCATGTTTTTCAAAGGTGATTCGGGTCACTTTTTTCTGCGCCCGAATGTTGGGTTTCAGGCTGATGATGTCGCAGCCGAATGCTTCAGAAATGTTTTGCAGGTTGTGCCTGCCGGCATCGGTCATGGGAAAATTATCTTCCACAGATACCAGCAATGGATTCATGCCCATTTTTTCTTTCATGATATGGACCTGAAAATGGCTGTCTTTTCCGCCACTGACGGCAATCATGCAGTCGTATCCACCGGATGTATTATTTTTATGCCTTTGACAGAGTTCCCGGAGTTCATCTAAGCGTTTGCCCCAGTCTATTTGTTTTCTTTTTTTCATAATTAACGCAGGCCTGGCAGATGCCCTGTTCATTGAAGCGAATTCCCGGGCGGGTGTCAGGCATAACGCATTTCTTACAGTATTTCATTTCTTTCTCCTTATACGGCATTTTGAAATTTAAACCCTGCCGTTGGCCCGGCTCAGTTCCTGGGGCCTGCCGACATCGATCCACTCTTTGTCAATGGTGAACACACCACAAGACAGTTTTTGATTCAACGCATCCTCAAAAAGCTGTGTGATCGGGAAAAACGTGTTTTGGGGAACAGTTGCTATGGCCGCAGGAGACAACACATAAATGCCGGCATTGATGGTTTTTTGGATTACCGGTTTTTCCTCCAGGCTTGTCAGCTCTCCTTCCCGTTCATGGATACATCCATAAGGCACTTCATGAAAATAGGGATATGCGCCAATGGTTGCATAAAAATCATGCTTGGTGTGGAAATCAAGCATTTGAGACAAGTTCACATCCACAATCAGATCACCATTGATCAGCAACGTCGATTGGCTGGGTGTTTCTGGTAAAAGAGACAAAGCACCGCCTGAGCCCAGGGGGGCTTTTTCACGAAGATAGTTGATATCGCAACCAAAATCAGCGCCATCCCCAAAATGAGATTCAATGACTTCGGCCATGTAATTAACCGCCAGAAATATGCGTTGAATGCCATGACTGACCAGCAGCAACACCAGACGCTCCAGAATTGGACGGCCTGCCACCTTGATCATGGGTTTGGGTATTTTCTCGGTTAATGGCCGAAGACGCCGGCCTTCCCCGCCTGCCATGATGACGGCCCAGTCAGGCCGTTTGCCCGGGCTGATCAATTCATGCACCAGGTGAAGACCCTGAACCCTGCCTGATTCATCCACAATAGGAATATGTTCCAGCCACCGGGCCTGCATGATATCCAATACGTCATTGCGGGTTACCCCTGGCAGAACGCTGTAGCAATCTGCCTTTATATGAGGCCCTATTGGACTTTCAAGGCTGTTTCCTTTGAGCAGCGCTCGCCGGATATCACCATCGGAAACCGTGCCAATGAGACGGAAGGATTCATCAACGCCCAGTAGGATACCCTTCCCGGCCTGATCCATGGCTTTCAAACATTCCAAAATACTTTTGTCAGGTGTGATGCAATACTCTTTCATTGTTTTGCTGCCATCCATTGAATGCCCGGTTTAAATTGATTTAACTGTTTTCCCATACAGGAAATTTCAACTCCCATTTTTCATCACGACGGCGCCACAGATGAGGTGATCTGAACTGGTCGCATAACCCCATAAACTCTTCTTCAGACATTTTTACCGAACTGAAGTTCTGAAAAGGGCCACAGACAAGGAGCTAAGGGCGGATGGTAATATATACGCCGGGGCAATTCCCGGGTGTTTTATAATAGAGCTCATGGCTCAGTTGGCCCATCAATTGGCTCCTTAGCTCCTTGTTTGCAGCCCCTTCATTGTTTGATTTTTCACGGGACTCCCATTATAAAGGTTGGTGACTAAACTAACCGAATTATAAGGAGAGCACCCGTGAAGAATTTATTTA
>LQAH01000192.1_pt1 | contig 17562 bp, 29 predicted proteins | sample 1535791 | NCBI WGS metagenome assembly LQAH01 (sample SAMN04331585, study PRJNA305678) | bioreactor metagenome | isolation source: bioreactor_4 inoculated with Wadden Sea sediment 2nd replicate of a... | place: Germany:Bremen
TTTCAGAACTTGTTAGCCTTAATTCTTTCTATGGCTAAAGGTTTTAAGTAACATGCGCCAGTAAAACGATTCCTACATAACATTGATTACATACACAATATTAACTAACTTGTTAAATGGTACTCTCAGTCCAACAAAGACACCTATAAGTGCAAGAACCACAGTGAGTATTTTAAATTCACTGGTTTTTTCAACTGTAAAACGAGCTGATACCGACCATAATAAAGGCACCGATGTTGTATAGATTCCTGCAACAACAATTATAGAGAAGATCGTTGCTACTACAGGATGAATGCTTCTTGCTAAGTATAAAGTTGGTACCATGGTAGAGGCTATTTCTTCAATGTTAGCCATCATGCCTAAGGCTAATACTAAAACTGCTAAAGAAAAAGCCAATAGCTCCACCTGCTGCACCATATGCCGCTTCTTTTTTACTATTGGCAGTACCACCCATAGCAGCCATAAAGGCTGCAAGCCACAACATACAAAAGCCTACGTAGGATCCAGCTGCAAAGAACCAGTTGGTTGATGCTTGCATAATATCTAAAGTAGGTATAATGGCATTGGCTTCTGCCAAACCAGTGGGATTAGCCATTAATGCACTCGCGCCAAGTCCAATTGATAAAACGACAATAACCGGACCAATTTTACCTATAACATCAACAATCTTACCCAAGCCAAGAAGGACAGTTATAGTTGCTAACACACCCATAAGAATGCCACCTACAGAATTAGCTAAGCCATATTGTTCGGCTATGGTTGCACCTGCACCTGCAATCATTACGACGAATGACATGTAAATGAATAAAATTGAAAAGTAATCAAAAAAGCTCCCTAAATATTTCCCGCAATAGTATTTATAAATGTCACTACCCTTTTCAAACTTTTCTCTTTGTCCTACTGTAATGAAGTCGATTCCAACATATAAGAATAATAAAAATATTACAGCTATACCAGCTATACCTTTATAACCATATGCACAAAAGTACTGAAGTACTTCTTGCCCTGTTGCAAAACCTGAACCAATTAGAAATGCAATAAATGCACCTGCAAACTGAATCACATTTTTATAGCTTATTTTGTTTTCCATGAATTAGCCCCACTTTCAATAATCACATTATTATGATGATCTAAACTACGAATGCAACCATTCGTAGTTTAGATCTAGGTTCTTATAATTCGAATACAGTTTGTTCTGTGATTTCAGTCTGAAGCGCTGATAATGCTTTTTCAACAAGACTTCTTCTTAATTTTTTCTCTGCTTTAAATTCTAAATGAGGGTTCCCTAATGGATATGGAATTCCGATAGCAGGTACAATTCTATTTGCCCCTACAGTTAATGCAATAGGTACGACTGTTGCTATATGACTACTGGAATACCAGCACGTTCAATTTCTTTAACCATCGTTGCACCGCAACGTGTACAGGTGCCTCATGTAGAGGTTACAATGACAGCCTCTACACCGTCTTTAAGAAGTGTTTGTGAGAATCTTCTCCAAAACCTCTTGCATTACCACAGCAGTACCTGTTCCTGTTGTAGTAACAAAGTAGTTCGTTAACTCTCCTATTACGCCTTCTTTTTCCATGTCTCTTAAAACATCTAAAGGAACAACACGATTTATGTCTTCTAATGCATAGGTACGATCATACCCACCATGAATGGTTGTAAATTGATCCGCTGGCATAGAGTCGTATTCACTAATGTCATAAATACCATACTTTGTAGCACTTGATGACTCTATACGGTCTGGGTTACCTGTTGGTACAACACCACCAGATGTAACAATGGCAACTTTCTTATTCGTTAGGTCCTTAATAGCAGGATTAGGCTCTACTTGTCCAAAGTCTGGCATAGGGTACTCTGTAACATAAGGCCGTCCATTTACTTTGTTAAGAATCATTTCTACAGCTCTTGCTGCACCAATTTTCTCGTGGAAGTAGTTTGTTCTAATACCTCTTACATGGTAATCCTCAACTTCTGGAGCTCCTATTTCTTCATTTTTTGCTAGTTTAAGACCAAGTACGCTCAATTTAGTAACAGCCTCTTTCATACCAGCCGCAGAGTTACCTGTTACTAAGATATGTAGATCTTTTTTATACATATCAACGCCTGGATTTTCTTCATACATTGCAGTTACAGCAGGTATACCTAATTACTTCTACTGCTTAGCAATTGCACCACATGCTACGCCATAACGACCTGCGTTAAAAGCTGGACCAGCAACAAAAAGGTCTGCATCGTGTTTCTTAATCATTTCTAAAAGCTCTGCTTCTGCTTTATCTAAGTTCTCACCATAATAGGAATCGCCACAAATAACAGTTGCAACAATTTCTGCTTCTTCTCCTAAAGCACTGTTTAAGGCCATTCCCGGACCTACAAAACCTGCTTTTTCCTGAGGCGGAATATCCGCTTTTTCTTCGCCGCCAATACCAGCAAAGAAGTTATTTATATAATGAACTACTTTTAATTTTGACATTGTAATCCTCCCTATTTATTAATACATACGAGCTGTTAATGTATTGCAACCAAATGCAGATGTTGCAGATATAATGATTTGAATCTCAGCTTCAATGCTTCCATCTTCTTTTAAGCTACCATCATATCCACCAATCATGGTTTCGATATCTTCTAAAGTTCCGATTACACGATCCATTGGTGGCATTGTAATTACGATGTTGCCTTGACCACAAGAAACAAGTGCATCTGCTTCTTTAACAGCATCCGCTAGAGATTCTGACTTACCATCTCTGCCAGGGAACTCGTCTGTTACCAGTACCGTTTTAATGCCATTTTGCTCAACTTTTTTTACAGTTCATCATTAAATCTGTATCTGGATTACCGTATCCTTCTTCAGAAATAAGAACACCATCTAAGTCCATAAGTTTTGCTAACTTAGCTACGCCATCTGAACAACGTTCTTTATCTGCAAGAAATACATTTTCGTTTGTGATAATAACACCCATAAAATTAAGTTCTTTACCATGCATCTTAAATAACTCTTCTACGATTGGATCATTTTGGTGTAAGTAGGTAGGAATCTTGTCACATGAAGCAACGCAGTTACCACTAATTACAGCACCATCCATAAACTCTGTAGGGTTCATAAGAGTAGGGATAATATTTTAGCATCTATTCCGTAAACATATGTGTCATGAAGAAGACCTTGTGATTGCAACATACACACATATCCTATACGAGGTAAGTTAGGATACATGGCAGCTTGCTCAATAAGTCCTTTTGTTTCATAAACGGTCAGCTCATCGGGTTCTATATCGCGACCTGTTTCACCAATAAAGTTGGTTACTTTTAAGCCTGCTTCTCTAGCTGCAGTTTCGTAAGCATGAGGCTCAATACCGTCAATAGGTTCCAATACAAGGCACACATTTAAAGTTTTAGAGAATGGTGTATAGTCTGCACCTATTTCACTCATGTCTATAATACCTTCTTGGAAACCCATGATTTTACCCACAGTTACAACAGCTGTTCCACTTAATACATGTGTACGACCTTGTCCAACTTGCTTCACTTTATTGCCAATGACACCTGGGAAGTTTGTTCCGCCACCAGTCACTTTTACGCGTGGTTCTAAAACATCTTTAACAGGAGTGATTCGCACAGATTCACCTGGTCTTGCAAGCTCTACTTTTGCAGACTTAATGCGTTCGTCTTCGAGAATTTGGTCCACGATTTCTTTTTCGTTAATGTATAGTACTTTTTCTTTTACTACAGTTGCATCACCAAATCGAATGTCTTCGATGATAATTCTTCCAACTTCTAATCTCATATTACACTCCTCCATTGCTGTTTAATCGGCTCTCAATGATTAGCTTGTCAACCACCATAAAATCGTGCTTCGTTGCATCACAGTATTTACGCATGTTTTTTCCACGGAAAAATTTATACGTTGACTCAATACCTTTTTCAATCATTATTAAATGATCAAAGACTATACCACTCGATTTCCTACTTACAATGATTGATTTATAAGGATTTTCATTGGGTTTAAGGCTTCCTGATAAGGGATGTGTTATTAAGTGATGTCCTTTTATGTATGAGATCTCTTACTGCAAGTAGTACACCCTCAATATTTGTAGACTCAACGAATATTTTCTCAATTTCAGTGTATTCTGAGCGATAAACTAAAGGGTTGTTTGTAATAATGGTCATCTCAGTGCTCATATAAACCTCCTTTCTATTTAGCTATCTCTAATAGTTGCAATTAGCATGCCATACTAACCTTGTTTGTTATATTTTTATCAGAACCGAGTTATTTCAAGTAGCCTATATATTCTTAAACCCAAAGGAATAGGTTTATTCAATTCATGCTCTGCGCATTATTTTTTCTTTATTTTGCAATATATTTCATTCTTTTATTGTTAGTTAGTATATTAGTAGTTATACTAATATATAGAGAGAAACAGATTTATAGTTTGATTTTTTATATTGGAGGAACTTTATGAACCGTATCAATTTTAAAAAACTATTACCTCGAGAGTAATAGTCCTTTGTATCAAAAAAATGCTTCATTTATGTTCTAAGGCGGCCAAATCCAATGCTAATATCATGCTCATCGGAGAATCAGGTTCTGGTAAAGAAGTGGCTGCCCACTATTTGCATTATCATAGTAAGCGTAGAGACAATCCTTTTATTTCTATTAACTGTAATTCCTATACAGAATCGCTCTTAGAATCAGAACTCTTTGGCTATGAGCAAGGTGCTTTACAGGCGCACTAAATCAAAACGCGGCATGATCGAAACAGCAAATACAGGTACCTGTTTATGGATGAAATAGGTGATCTTAATTTACTTACTCAAGTTAAGTTATTAAGGACTCTAGAGCAAAAAAAAAATCCAACGTCTGGGTTCTAATATTAAGAACAGCGTGGATTTTAGGCTCATATCAGCTACAAATATTGACGTTTCCGAAGCTGTATCAAAGAACCAATTTAGGGAAGATTTTTTCTATCGAATTTCTACCATCGTTATCAAAGTTCCATCACTCAGAGAACGTAAAGAAGACCTTGTGGATTTGATTGACTATGTAATGGCAGAAAGTCAGAAAGAGCATCAAATAACCATCCGACATATAGAACCTCATGTTATGGAGTTTTTATTAGATTATCATTACCCCGGCAACATTCGAGAATTAAAAACATTATTGACCGTATGGTGGTCTTGTCTGATGACGGTGTTATTTCTGATGATGGGCTTCCGATTATGCATTCCATCAACTCATCTTCAAAACAAGTTAATACCTATGTCTTTAATGAGTTTCAAATTATAAGGCATTCAAAGATGAATCTGAGAAGGCTTATTTTGAGTGGGTTTTAAGACATTTTGATGGCAATGTAAATCAAGCTGCTCAGGCCATTGACATAAGTCAGAGACAGCTTTATAACAAAGTGAAGCAGTATCAACTTAAAATAAAATAAAAGGAATTATTGACAACCAAAAGAACCTAACAGCATGGGGCTGTTAGGTTCTTTATATGGGAAACTATTGTTATGGAGAGGAGATTCTCCGGTTTAAAATTGAAATATCTATTTCCATTTTGGATACCGAGTAATGAGTCCTGAGTCTAAAGTTAAAAACTAAAAACAAGTAATTCATTTACGCTTTTGAACTTGCCCACTACCGTGTACTTAAGGACTGACTACTTTATTAGTTTTAAGTCTACTGGGATTGATGGATCTACCATTTGACCTAGGATTACTTTTAAACCATTCTCAACACCTAGCTCACCAATAAGAGCAGGTTGTTGTGCTACTGTTGCTGCCATTTCGCCAGCTTCTACAGCTACTACAGCATCGTCTGTAGCATCGAATCCAACAACAATAATGTCACGCCCTGAAGCTTCAATTGCTTTTACAGCACCCAGTGCCATTTCGTCGTTATGTGCGAATACTGCGTCGATTTCTGGTTGAGCTTGAAGGATATTTTCCATAACGCTAAGTCCTTTTGCACGGTCAAAATCAGCTACTTGTTTAGCAACAACAGTAATCTCTGATGTAGCAATAGCTTCATTAAATCCTTGACCCCTATCACGTGCAGCAGAAGTACCAGCAATACCTTCTAGTTCAACAGCATTACCTTTACCTTCTAGTAATTCAATAACATATTCGCCAGCCATTTTACCACCAGCAACGTTGTCAGATGCGATGTGAGTTACAACTTCACCAGCATTTGCACCACGGTCTAATGTAATTACTGGTATACCTTTACCATTGGCAGTTTTTATTGCATTTTACAACTGCATCTGAATCAGTTGGGTTGATTAATATAAGTTCAACTTCTTGTGTAAGTAAATCTTCTACATTTGCAAATTCTTTTGCTGGGTCATTTTGTGAGTCTAGAACAATAAGATCTAAGTTTAGCTCAGATGCTTTAGCTTCTGCACCGTCTTTTAATGTTACAAAGAATGGGTTATTTAATGTAGAAAGGATTAAACCAACTTTTTGGCCTTCACCCATCATTGCAGCTTCGCTTCCGCCCATGTTTGTGATCAGTTTTAATTCAACTGGAACATATGCGTCTAAAGTTTCGCCTTCAATTAGTTTGAATGCACTCGCAACACCTAGTTCACCAATTTTTGATGGTAATTGAGCTACTGTTGCTGCCATTTTACCTTCTTCTACTGACATAACTGCGTCGTCAGTTGCATCGAAACCTACAACCATAATGTCTCTACCTGATGCTTCAATTGCTTTTAATGCACCAAGTGCCATCTCATCGTTATGAGCGAAAACAGCTTTAATTTCTGGTTGAGCTTGAAGAATGTTTTCCATAACGCTTAAGCCTTTAGCTCTATCAAAATCAGCAACTTGACGTGCAACAACTTCAATACTTGATGCGTCAATTGCTTCGTTAAACCTTGTCCTCTATCACGTGCTGCAGACGTACCTGCAATACCTTCAAGTTCAACTACTTGGCCTTGACCACCAAGCATTTCTACAATGTATTCACCAGCCATTTTACCACCGGCAATATTATCTGATGCGATATGTGTTGCAACTGTACCAGCGTTTGCACCACGGTCTAATGTAATAACAGGAATTTCTTTTTCATTTGCTACTTTAATTGCATTACCAACTGCATCTGAATCTGTAGGGTTGATTAGAATTACATCTACACCTTGTGTTACTAAGTCTTCCATGTTGGCAATTTCTTTTGCTGGGTCATTTTGAGAATCAAGAACTGTTAATTCGATACCAACTTCTGCAGCTTTTGCTTCTGCACCATCTTTTAAAGTAACAAAGAATGGATTGTTTAACGTTGATACAATAAGTCCTACTTTTTTGCCACCTTCAGTTACTTCTTCTTTCGGTGAGCAACCTGCTAACATACCCATAGCAAGTACAACGATTAATAACAATGCTAATGCTCTTTTCATTTTTTTATTCCTCCTTGTTAAATGCAGCTGTTAGCTGTTAGCAATTAGCAGTTAGAAAAACCACAAGTACAATGTACTTTCCCCTTAATTCATAGGTCATCACAACTACTAACTCCAATAACTAAAGCTTTTTACATATGACTTACGTCATTTTGAATTCTTTTATTCATAAACAGATGGCAGTTCTAGTCTTTTGATCTAACACTAACTGCTATCTGCTATATGCTATATGCTATTTGCTGAATCTCTACTCTTTCCTATCAATAAGTACTGCTACTAATATAACTAAACCCTTTGCTAATAATTGATAGTATGAACTAACATCCATTAGATTTAGAGAATTGTTTAGTACGCCTATAATAAGGGCTCCAATGACTGTTCCAAGTACTGAACCAAAACCACCAGCAAGACTTGTACCACCTAGTACAACTGCTGCAATGGCATCTAACTCATATCCTGTTCCTGCTGTAGGTTGTGCAGAACTTAAACGAGCTGTAATGATAATACCTGCTAAAGCTGAAAACATACCACTTATTGCATATACTGCTAATTTAACGCGATCTACATTGATACCCGAAAGTGCTGTAGCTTCTTCGTTACCACCTAATGCATAAACACGTCTTCCTAATCTAGTATGGTTCAAAACATAGTACGCTCCACCAAAGACTAGAATCATAATATAGATTGGAATCGGAATCCCTAAGAAGTAGCCTGTACCCATTTTTGTAAAGAATTCAGCGTTTGCTTCATACCCTGTACTGATTGGTTTTCCATCTGTAAATACCAAGGTTGCACCACGTGCAATGGTCATAATAGCCAAAGTAGCAATAAAAGGTTGTACTTTACCTTTACTGATAACGAGTCCGTTAATAGCTCCTATAAGACCACCAAGTCCAATTGCAATACATATTGCTAGGACTGGATTCGCACCTACCATAATAAGCCAAGCAGCTATGGCACCTGTCAATGCAAGGGTCGAACCAACTGATAAATCAATTCCACCTGTCAGTATTACAAAGGTCATACCTGCTGCAATAACTGAATTTATTGATGTTTGTCGTAAGATGTTGAGTAAATTTGATACGGTCATGAATCTTGGATTTAAAATGGATATCACTACAGAAAATCCAATAAGTCCGATTACCGATTTATATTTTGATAAAGTTTTACTGTCCATTATCGAACCTCCGTAATGCCAACTGCTAAACGCATGATATTATCTTGAGTTATTTGATCTAATTGTAGTTCTCCACTCATATGTCCTTCGTGCATAACCAGTACACGGTCACACATACCAATAAGTTCAGGAATTTCTGACGAAATCATGAGTATACTCATACCTTCTTGCTTAAACCGATTAATCAGTTCATATATTTCTTTTTTTGCCCCAACATCCACGCCTCTTGTTGGTTCATCTAAAATAAGTACTTTAGGATTTGTCATTAAGCTTTTTTGCAATGCTTACTTTCTGTTGATTACCGCCACTTTAAGTTTTTTTAACTTTTGATCTAAAACTTGGTGTTTTTAATAGACATTTTCTTTTTACAAAAATCATTAGCTACATCTTTTTCTTTTTTCTTATTCAATTGTCCCCATTTATTAGAGATTAATTTAAGTGAAGCAAGGGAAATATTTTCTCTTACGCTCATTCCAAGAACGAGTCCATCACCTTTTCTATCTTCGGAAACATAAACAATACCAGATTCGATAGCTTCCTTAGGCGAATTCATCTGTACACTTTTACCCTTTAATTCCACGTTTCCAGTATGACATTTATAGATGCCCATTAAGGTCTTCGCCAACTCTGTACGGCCAGCACCCATTAAACCTGCAACACCAAGTATTTCGCCTTCTTTTAAATTGAATGAAATGTTTTTTACCCATTGATTCGAGATGTTATCGGCTTTTAGTACAGTGTCACCTAATTCATGAGAAACTCTCGGAAACTGTTCATCTAACTTTCGTCCTACCATTTTTCAATCATGGTATCTTCATCAATGTCTGCAACTTCACACTCTAAAATAAAGTTCCGTCTCTCAATATAGTCACATCGTCACAGAATTTCGAAAATTTCCTTAAGTCTGTGAGATATATAAACAACACTTTTGTTCTCATCTCTTAGTCGTTCAATAACTTTAAAAAGACTTTCCGTTTCAGTATCTGTCAAAGCGTCTGTGGGCTCATCCATAATTATGATTTCTGCATTTAAGGATAAGGCCTTAGCTATTTCAACCATTTGCTGTTGACCAATACTCATATCTTTTATAAGCGTTTTACCCATCCCGCTTAAACTTAGTCTGTCTAATAATAGGTTGGCGTCTTCATAAAGCTTATCCCAATGGATTTTACCCAACTTATTAACGGGTTCTCGACCTAAGAAGATATTTTCTGCTGCCGATAACTCGGGAATCAAGTTTAGCTCTTGATGGATAATGGCAACTCCCATTTCTTGTGCTTTTTTAGGCGTATTGGCATGAATCTCTTCACCCTTGTAAATAATACTTCCGCTTGTAGCCGTATAAACGCCCGCCAAAATCTTCATAAGTGTAGACTTACCAGCTCCATTTTCGCCAAGTAATGCCATGACACGTCCTTGATACATATTAAAATGGACTTGATCAAGTGCTTTAACACCTGGAAACTCTTTTGTAACTTTTATTCATTTGTAACACTGGTTCTCGTTTCTTGGTCATTAAAATACAACTCCTGACTGAAGGATGATATTCGCATAGGGTGTGTTTTCGCCTGTACGGATTACAGCTTTAGTTTTTTTCAGTCCGCTTTTTAAATGCTATATGTGATACATAGGATATATCTTTAGGATCAAATCGTTTCAGAATTTCATTATGAACATCTGGGTTATGGTCTTTGATTTCCTCAGCTAATACAATTCCTTCAACTTCGCATTCTTCTAATATGGTATCTAATGTTTCAATAAAACCTGGTACTCCTCTGTATAGGGAAATATCAATGCGTTCTGCAGTGTCTGGTATTGGCAAACCACAGTCCCCAATACATATACTATCTGTGTGACCTAACTCACTAATAACCCTAACAATATTGGTATTAAGTAGTTTTCCTTTTCGCATTTTATATCACTTCCTTTTTATTTGGTAAGGAACTTTGTGCTCCCATACGGGTAATCGTTATTGCTGCAACCTTAGTAGCATATTGGATTGCTTCTTCTATTGTTTTTCCCATTGCCAATTGTGTTACCAAGCCGCCTATAAAACTATCCCCTGCAGCAGTCGTATCTAGGGCCTTTACTTTTTGTGCTTTCAAAAGTCTGTATTCCGTTTTCGGTCACTAGTGCACTCCCTTGGCTACCTAATGTAACAATGAGCAGCTCTGTACCATATTTTTTTAACTCTTGGTAAGCTCTTAAAATATCGTCATTTGTATTAATTGTTACGCCCGTTAATACTTCTAATTCTGTTTCATTAGGTACTAATAGGGATACACTTTCTAAAAGCTCGGAACTTAACTGTTTAGCAGGTGCAGGATTTAATAGTGTCATAATCCCAAGCTCTTTTGCTATTTTAAAAGCTTTTGATAAGGTTTCTTCTGGTACTTCTAGTTGTCCAATGACAATATCAAAACCTTTTATAATGTCTTTTGTAATTCGTTCTGGTAAAACTTCGAAATTCGTACCCGGTATAACAACTATAGAGTTGTCTCCATTTTCGTTAACCATAATTAAGGCAGTTCCCGTATGGTTTGAATCTGATTTGTTTACCCAGTCTACTTTTACATTGCTTTGTTTAAGACTATCGATCATAAACTGACCATGGGCATCAGTTCCAACACACCCTAGCATAGTTACGTCGCCACCAAGCTTACCTATGGCAGCTGCTTGATTTGCGCCTTACCCCCGGAACTCCAGAACTCTTTTCCAAATACTGTTTCACCAACACGGGGGTTTTCTTTACATTTGTTACAAGATCAATATTAATACTTCCTATTACAAGTATCTTTTTCAAATTATCACTCCTTGACTGTTTGCATTATTCAACTATCTATCAGGTCAGTAACCATTTTTCTTTACTTAAGGTAAACGTTTAAACCCTTTAAAAAAAGGTTCTACCTTTTTTGTAGATCTTCGAATAATTCAATTTGTATCTAATTATTATTGGTTTTGCTTCTTTTCTTTTATTTTCAATCATATCAATTAGCATTTCTGCTGATTGATAGCCCATTTCATAATTAGGTTGTGATACCGTAGTTAATTCGGGTTCTAACATTTGTGCCATATAGATATCATCAAATCCAACGAGCCCGATATCATTTGGAACATGTAAGTTTAATTCTCTTAAAGCTTTTAAGGCACCCATTGCTATCAAATCATTTCCACAAAAAGAGCATCTATTTTAACTTCTTTTTGCATGATTTGTTTAACAGCATCGTATCCCCATTCACTTTTAAACTCACCAGAATATACTGTAGCTTCATTAAATATGAGTCCATTTTCTTCCAACGCTTTTTTTAATCCTTCTAATCGATCACGCGCAGGTTTACTGCTCATAGGGCCTGTTACATGCACAATTTGTTCATACCCTGATTCAATTAAATAATTCACTGCATCATAGGCTCCTTTAACGTTATCTACAAGAATTTTGCCTTGTGTAGCAAGACCAACTACCTCACGGTCAACTGTAATAACCGGAACACTTACTTTGCTTAATCGGTCGAGCTTGTCTTTACGTTGAGATGATGCTGTAAAATAATACCATCGACCATTTTTCTTCTAGCATATCTATATAAGATTCTTCTTTTTCTAAGTTATCATCCGTATTGCAAAGTATTAAATTGTATCCTCTCTCATTAGCCAAGTCTTCTGCTCCACGAGCAATTTCAGGGAAGAAGGGATTGGCTATATTGGGGATGATAAGTCCTAATGTCTTTGTTTTTTTGTAACTAGGCTACTTGCTATACGATTAGGTACATAATTGTACTCTTCAACAAGATCAAATATACGGTTGCGAGTTCGGTCACTAATTTTCTCATCTTTACCGTTAAGTACTTTTGAAACTGTTGCAGTCGAGACATCAGCTAATCGTGCAATGTCCTTAATTGTCATTTTCATATTTTCACCTTCAAATGTAAGTAGGGTAAACGTTTTTAGTTAACCGTTTACCCTATACTATCATCGTATTCATTTTTTGACAAGTTTTTTTTAATCTACTACCTTTATAGGCCACTTAATAATGAAGTAAGAACCTTGATTTAACTCACTTTCACATTGTATTGTCCCTTTGAACAAATCAGTCACCAAGTTGTAAACGATACTCATACCTAAACCGCTCCCACCTTTTTCTCTTGCTGTAGTGAAAAAGGTTCATAAATACGTGATCGTATTTCTTCTGACATACCTACACCATCATCACGTACTTCTATTACAACATGTTGATCTTCAAGTCCAACATCAATATCAATGCGACCTTCGTCTTTATCTTTAAATCCGTGTTTTAGAGAATTGTTAACTAGGTTCAAGATTATTTGAGATACACCTCCAGGATAGCTGTACATATGAATCTCTTTTGAACATTGAAGATTCACTTTTTACATGAGATCGTTTAAACCGTATTTTTGTACTCCTTAATGTGTCTTCAATGGTTTCGCATATATTAAATGTTCTTTGTTCCATGCTCATTTGATCAACAGAAGTTCGTTTTAAGCTTAAAACAAAATCCTGAGTACGTCTTGCATTTTCGTCAACAAGTTCTACAGCTTCCTTTTGATCTCTCATAAATTTATTCATATCATCAAAAGAAAGGCGGTTGTCTTTCACTTTTTGTTCTAATTCTTCAAGTTTTATTTTTATATGATCTGCAATGGTTAATAAAATCCCTATTGGCGTCATTAACTCATGCGACACACCTGCAATGAGTTGACCTAAAGAAGCCATTTTTTCAGAATGTATTAGACTTTCTTGAGCTTTTTCTAGATCCTTGATCGTTTTAGACAGCTCTTTATTGGATTCTTTTAGTTCTGATGTTCTACTTTGTACCAGTTTTTCTAAATCCTTGTTCATTCTTATTATTTTCTCTTCGTTTTCATTGAATTTCTTCTTCTCTACTTTGTATTTTATCTATCATTCTATTAAAATGTCGTGTTAAAACATCTATTTCCTGATATTCGCTTCGCTCAAGGGCATATCTATATCTACCATCAGATATAATCTGTGTTCCAACAACAAATTGAGATATTGAGTTTGAAATCTGTCGCGTCTTTCTTCCTGAAATAAAAATGGCTGCTATCGAAGAAATTAAAGACATAATTACGATGGTTATGGCAATATAGAATATTTGCTTTTCCAGTTGCTTACGCGATCTGTAAGCTATGGCATTCCAATTATAAGACCCTATTGATGCCACGCTTGGAATCATTCTTTCAATACCTATTTCTACAAACCTTACCTGACCATCACTAAAGGCTTGAAAATCTTTATAATTTGGATCATGTTCTCGTAAATACACATATTCCATGTTACTGTGTGCAATATAAGCTCCTGTACTATCAGTAACTGCAATAATACTTGATTCATCGGTCACAAGTTTCTTTACAACATGTCCAAACTCTTCTAAATCTAGTACACCTACAATAATTCTGTCACCTGATTTTAAACTCAGTGCCATGAGAGGCCCTCTTGAATTAGAAACAAAAAAGATATTTGACCAATAAACAAGGTCTTCACTTTTAGTATTTTTAAAATAATCATAAGCCGAATGATCTAACCCAAGGTTGTTTTCGTTATAAGGTGCAACATTCTCTGCAATGCCATTAGAATCTAATATGTAAATATTAGAAAGTCCTTTATGATTTTTAAGCATAATTTCTGCATACTGTTGAATTTCGATAGGGTTTATCAAATTCTTGTCACCCATTACTTCATCTAAATCGAATAGAATGCTTTCAACTCCATCTAGGTAAGTTTCCATATGAACTGCTACTGATTCAACTAAAACGTTATTCTGTTCACGATATTCGAGCTCAGTGAAACGTGTAACAGAAGCAATGATCATTAGCATCAACAAAGCTGCTACAAACACAGTATTCCAAGCTAAATTTCTGAACATTTCTTTTTCTAAGCTCTTTAACCTTCATGTCATTCACCACACTTATTCTCTATTATGTCTGCAATGGTTATTGGGGTGGTTGTATTGCTCCAATTTCTATAAATTCTCCATCTTTCACTTGAATAATATTCATGGTTCGCATGGTATCTCCAAATTCATTAATTGAAATATCACTTTGAACACCATCAAATGTACCTATTTCTATGAGTTTCTTTTTTCACATCTTCAGGAGTCGCTCCTTTACTTTGGGACAAGCCTTGTCCTAAAACCGTAATTGCATCATAAGCGAAATGAGAAGAAAAAGCCGGTTCTTGTTTAAACCGTTCTTTATACTTTTCTAAAAATACTTGGTAATTTTCACGTTCTAAATCTACATGATGAGAAGATATTACGTAAGCTCCTTCGACTGACTTACCACTTCGCGTTATTAGATCTTCGTTCATTGACCAACCAGTTATGGTTCTTACAATGGGATATTTCCTCTTACCAAGCTGCTGTAAAATATTAGATGTATCTACGGTATTGGTAACAAGCATGAGTCCATCAGCTTTACTTTCAATTATTTCATCTACAATAGTAGCATAATCTTTTGTCTCTGAATCTAATGCATTCACATAGACTATTAGACCACCACTTTCTAAATACGGCTTTTCAAAACGTTTAAAAATAGGTTCAGTGAAAGCTTTGTTTCCAATATCATAAATAACAGCCACTCTTTTAGCTAGATTTCTCTCAACCAAAATTTCATAATGCCCATCTGCTTCTGTGTCACTAACGGTATTAACGCTAAAGAATGAATCATCAATATTGCCCAATAAAGATGTACTCATTGTTGGGCTTATATAGAACATATCTTTCTCTTCTAATGTTTTGAATACACCATCTAACATGTTACTGGTTAAGTGACCAACTACAAATGTAACATCTTCTTCTGCAAATTCTAAACCAATATCATAGGCTAAAGTTGGGTCGCTTTGGTCATCCTTAATTATTGGGATTATCTTTTGACCATTTATACCCCCATTCTTGTTTAGTTCTTCTACTCCTAATATGAATCCATTTTTAGCGGGTAGGCCTAATTCAAAGGAACTACCACTTAGGCTCCCTACAAATCCTATTTCAATGGTTTTTTCTTGAAAACATCCACTCACAAAAAGATACTTATCACCAATAGGACGAATATAATTCTATTATTTCTCATGTCCTTCTCCTTTATACGGATATTCATAAACAGTTTATATGTTTGCTAGTAGACTTGTTATTAATGTATCTTTATTTGATCATAAGCAATATCTTCATCAATACCATTAAACTTCACTTCTATTTCTGTACCCTCTAGTATTCCCATTGCTAATAAAGCCATTATGGATTTTACATTGGCTTTTTGATTATTTACCTGCATTTCTATATCCGACTTAAATTGGCTCGCTTCTTTAGCCAATACCGCAGCTGGTCTAGCGTGCATACCCGCCGGATCTATAATCGTTGCCTTTAATGATCTCATATGAATCTCCTCCCTTTAAACACCTATTAGAAGTTTACCCATTCTTAACTTTGAAAAACTGAAAATAAGATTGATAAGAATCAAACTCATTATTTTAGGTTTTAAAAGGTCTTGAGCTAATAAAATCACATGCAATGCAAAAAAAAACAAGCCCCAAGGCTTGTTTTATAAATAAGATATCTATCCTGCAATTTTTGTATCTTTTAAAACTGTTTCTAAAGCAACATGAGCATCTGATTCATCATCGCCCTCTATGGAAATAACAATGTCACTATCCGCCTGAATACCCATAGATAAGATACCCATTATGGATTTTCATGTTTGATTGTTTCTCACCATATTCAATGGTTATATCAGATGCAAACTTACCAGCCTCTTTTGATAGAATAGATGCTGGTCTAGCATGCATACCAGCTGGATCTTTAACTGTAATTGCTATTTTTTTCATTATAACTTTCCTCCCGTATAGCGTGTAACCATTTCTATAACTGCTTCATTATTATCTAAGTTTATAGCTTGATCTGCTAATTTTTTCATTTCATTCATGTCTAATTGACTCATTAAATGACGTGCTGGTAATATGCTGGTTGCACTCATAGAAAATTCATCTAAGCCCAGACCAAGTAACAATGGTATAGCGATTTGATCGCCTGCCATTTCGCCACACATACCTGCCCATTTCCCTTCTTTATGGGCTGCATCAATGACCATTTTTATAAGTCTTAAAAGAGATGGATTATAGGGTTGATAAAGGTATGCAACTGATTCGTTCATACGATCTGCTGCAAAGGTGTATTGAATAAGGTCGTTGGTTCCTATTGAAAAGAAATCGACAACTTTAGCAAACTGGTCTGCCAATATTGCTGCAGCTGGGATTTCTACCATAATACCAACTTCAATAGTCTCACTTACTTGTATCCCTTCATTTATGAGTTCTTCTTTCGTTTCTAAAAGAATAGCTTTTGCTTTTTTAAACTCATTAATCGTTGCGATCATAGGAAACATGATTTTTAGATTACCAAATACACTTGCCCTTAATAAGGCTCTTAGTTGTGTTTTAAAAAGATCTTTTCTATCTAAGCACATACGTATTGCACGGTAGCCTAAAAATGGATTTAGCTCTTGAGGCATTTCCATATAACTTAATTCTTTATCTCCACCTATGTCTAGGGTTCGAATAACAACTGGTTTTTCGCCCATACTCTCGAGTACTGCTTTATAGGCATCAAATTGTTCATCTTCCGTTGGAAAAGTGTCTCGTCCCATGTATAAAAACTCTGTCCGATAAAGACCAACGCCCTCTCCTCCATTGTTTAAGATACCTTCAATATCATTGGGAGAACCTATATTTGCAGCTAATTCGACATGATGACCATCCCGAGTTGTCGTTGTTTTATCTTTTAATTTCGCCCATACCGCTTTTTGTGCTTCGTATGCTTTTGCTTTTTCTTGATATGCACTAACTGTTGAGTCGTCAGGACTTAAAATGATGTCGCCATTTAAACCGTCTAGAATAACCCATTGACCTTCTTGTGTATCTTGCAAAACAGTTTTAGCTCCAACGATTGCTGGAATCTCTAAAGATCTTGCC
>LQAH01000193.1_pt1 | contig 17423 bp, 23 predicted proteins | sample 1535791 | NCBI WGS metagenome assembly LQAH01 (sample SAMN04331585, study PRJNA305678) | bioreactor metagenome | isolation source: bioreactor_4 inoculated with Wadden Sea sediment 2nd replicate of a... | place: Germany:Bremen
ATTCTTTAAAAGGTAATGAAATTATTGGTGAAGCTTCAATACAAGCAGGCTGTAAACTATTCTTCGGTTACCCTATCACACCATCTACAGAAGTAGTTGAATATTTATCAGGTCAATACCCTAACCGCGGTGGCGACATGGTACAAGCTGAAGATGAAATTGGTGCAATCAACATGTGTTATGGTGCAGCATGTACTGGTAACCGTGTTATGACTGCTTCATCAAGCCCTGGTGTCAGCCTAAAGCAAGAAGGAATCTCTTATGCTGCAGCTGTTGAATTACCGATTGTTGTTGTAAACGTAAACAGATGTGGTCCTGGTCTTGGTGGCCTTGGTCCAGCTCAATCAGATTATTATCAATCAACACGTGGTGGTGGTCATGGCGATTACCGTACGATTGTACTTGCTCCTTCTAAAGCACAAGAACTTTATGACTTTACAATGGATGCTTTTGATCTTGCTGATAAACATAGAAACCCAGTTATTTTACACACAGATGGTTTCTTAGGTCAAACAATGGAGCCGGTTGTATTAAAGCCTCGTCCAGAAGCACCTGAAGTTGATAGATCTTGGGTTGTAGATGGCGCTAAAGGTCGTGAAAAGAGAGTACTTGCTTCTTACTCACTAACAAACGAAATTGGCGAAGCAAATAACCTTAAATGGGAAGCCAAGTATAAACATATTGAAGAAACAGAACAACGATGGGAAGAATACTACACTGAAGATGCAGAATACCTACTTGTAAGTTACGGTACAACTGGCCGTATCTGTAAGTCTACAGTTCTTAATGCAAGAGCTAAAGGTATTAAGCTTGGTCTTATTCGTCCAATTACCTTATGGCCATTCCCTAAAAAGCTTTGCACCTCTTATCGATCAAGTAAAAGGTCTTATGACAGTTGAACTAAACACTGGTCAAATGATTGAAGATGTTAATCTTGCTATCCAATGCAAGAAGCCAGTACTTTTATACCGTCGTCAAGGTGGTATGCTACCAACTGAACATGAAATTCTTGATGATTTAATGTTAAAATTCAACTTAACAGATGAGGAGGCTTAAGCATGAGCAACTGAAATGAAGAAAGTTTTCGGCCGTAGCGCAGGCCTAACAGATGTACCATTTTCATTCTGTCCAGGGTGTACACATGGTAATATTATGCGTCTTATAGCAGAAGTATTAGAAGAACTTGAAATTATAGATAACACAATAGGTATTTCACCTGTTGGATGTGCTGGTTTTAGCCAGAACTTCTTTAGTTGCGACTTTATTGGCGCGGCTCATGGTAGAGCACAAGCTGTTGGTATCGGTGCAAAACGTGCATTGCCAGACCGTATGGTATTTACTTACCAAGGTGATGGCGATATCGCTGCAATTGGTACACAGCATGCAATTCATGCTGCAGCACGTGGCGAGAACATTACGTCAATCATGGTTAACAATGCGATCTTTGGTATGACTGGTGGCCAAATGGCGCCTACTACTTTAGAAGGCATGAAAACAGCAACAAGTCCTTATGGTAAAAATACAAGTTCTGATGGATTCCCTATTGATATGCCAAGATTACTTTCACAGTTATCTGGTGCAGCATATGTAGCAGCTGTTTCTGTAGATTCTCCTAAGGAAATTGCAAAAGCTAAAAAAGCTATTAAGAAAGCATTCCAAGTACAAATGGCTGGCCTTGGCTTCTCATTTGTAAGTGTACTTTCTACATGTCCAACTAACTGGGGTCTTTCACCTGTTGAGAGTTTAAAATGGTTAAGAGAAAATATGATGCCTGTTTACCAAATGGGTGAATTAAAAGTTTCTGAGGAGGTTGCTAAACTATGATGGATAAAGTCATTATTGCCGGATTTGGCGGGCAAGGAGTAATGTTCCTTGGAAAAGTACTTGCTTATACAGGTATGGATTCTGAATTAGAGTTACTTTGGATTCCTTCTTACGGTCCTGAAATGCGTGGTGGTACTGCAAACTGTTCTGTTGTTCTTTCTGACGAAGAAATCAACTCACCAGTGGTAGATAAAGCAGATGCTGCTATTGTTATGAACATGCCAGCTTACGAAAAATTTGCACCTAAAGTTAAACCAGGTGGCGTATTAATTGTAAACTCATCTTAGCAGACATTGAAGATCATCGTGATGATATCAAAGTTGTAAAAGTACCTGCAACAGACAATTGCAAATGACCTTGGTGCTCCTACAATTGGAAACATGGTTTGTCTTGGTGCCTTATTACCACACCTTTCACTCGTTGATTCTGAGAAAATCACAAAATCGATGAAAGAAACTAACTGCTAAGCGACCTCATTTACTAGATGTAAACATGGCTGCTATTGAAAAGGTATGGAAGCTAATTAGTTATTGAAATTTAAGTAAAATATAAGAAAGCGATCCGTCAAATATTTGACCGGATCGCTTTTTTTATAACTCTACTAATATGATGCTTACCAAGTATGGCTCAAACAGTATTCTCTTTGAACATTCCTTTCAATAGATTCGAGTGACTTATTACCACCTTCACTTAAGTAATAATTATAATCTTTCTTAGCATTTCTCAAGGCAGTTGGATCACTGGTTAATAAGTACACCTCGAGATACTTCTTAATTTCCTTCACTATTTTTTTCAATTCATTTCTCTTTGACATACTTTTAACCTCCCTATTGATTTTCAATGTGTTTTTTAAATTAACATCATTATAGATGAATTATAGGGAGGGGCAATTATCACTTTGTAACAATGTTTTTATTTCATTTTGACTCATTTTCCTGACAAAACATTCAAAACCAATCTATCAAAATGTCACAACATTACATTACGTACGCTTAATACTATCCACCAACCTAACCCAAGCGTTGAAACGTCAAGAAACCAATCCTGAGAAGTGAGATTGATAACTTTTTGCCATTAGTCAGAAGATTTGCACAATTGAACCGATAAGTATAATTCTTGCAATCGTTTTCTTTAACACCTGTGAAATTATTTTGTTCAAGATACAACATAGTTGCCCCCCAAATCAATAAAACTATGAGATTTCGACATTTTTCTACATTTTTTTCATTTCGCACTTTTCAAATGGTCAATTTCGGGTATATATATATGTATTAAATTACATTTTTTTAGTCTTAGTTTGATCTTCTTCTGGGGGAATTCACATGGATTACGACACTATAAATGCGATCTTAACTAAAGACAGATTCGTTATGAATTGTATCAAGTCTCCACATTCTAAGCAGAAATTGTCTACCACTTTTTATGTTGTCACATTGGATGATAAAGAAAAATCCAGACTTTATTTCTATACTATGTTTAGACGCTCCTCCTCTTCAAAGAACTATTAAAACTTTTTCATTATCAAAGTACACAATCATGCCATTATATAATGAGAACCAAATCACTATCAAATTTATGAACAATGAAACCAATTTTATAGATTGTATTTTGGTTTTTAAGCATGAAAAAGAATTATAAATTAAATCACAAGTAAATATGCATTTGCTACAATCTCAACATTTGCCTAAAACAAATGTGAAACTACTTAAACCTTCTTTACACCAAAAAGACCCTAGAATAAAATCTAGAGTCCTTATTTTTTACAGTTTTTCGACCATTACAGCACATACCTTAAGTTCTGGTATATTTGTCGTTGGATCAAGCGCTTCGTGAGTCAAGCGATTTGCTGACTCAATTGCAAAGTGGAATGTATAAATACGATACCATCTGCAACCATATCAGATACTCTTGCTCTCACTTCTATACGTCCCCTTCTTGACGATACAACAACAACTTCTTTATCCTCAATCCCCCAATTCAGATGCTGTACCATGTGATATTTCAATATAATTCTTTCCTTCAATGGCATTTAGCCCATCTTCACGTCCTGTCATGGTTCGGGTATGGAAGTGATATAAGATTCTACCTGTCGTTAATATGAGTGGATAGTCATCATCAGTTACTTCAGCTGGCTCAAGATACTCAACCGGATGGAAGGTTCCAATCCCCTTAGCAAATTGACCTTTATGAAGATACTTAGTACCCGGATGGTCAGCAGAAGTACATGGCCATTGAAGCCCTTCTTTTTCAATTCGGTCATAAGAAATGCCACCATACTTTGGAGCAACCGAAGCAAATTCATCCATAATTTCTTTCGGATTTGTAAACGTGTTCTCATAACCCAGACGGCTCATTAGTTCGTTTAATATCTCCCAGTCTGGTCTGGCTACCCCCGGTGGATCAACAGCTTTTCTTACGCGTTGTACTTTCCTTTCGCTATTTGTAAAAGTGCCTTCTTTCTCGGCAAAACAGGTCGCAGGCAAAACTACATCTGCAACTGCAGCGGTCTCAGTCAAAAAGATATCTTGAACGACTAAGAAATCTAATTTATCTACAGTTTTCTCAAAATGGTTTAGATCTGGTTCTGATACCATAGGGTTCTCACCCATAACATAAATGAACTTTAACTCACCTTTATTTACCGCTTCCATCATTTTAGGAATCGTTAGCCCATTTTCAGGCGATAAATGATCCACATTCCAAGCTTTTTCAAACTTAGTTTTAGTTTCAGGGTCAGTAATTTTTTGATAACCCGGATAGTAGATAGGAAGAGCTCCTGCATCCGAAGACCCCTGCACGTTATTTTGACCTCTTAGGGGTTAACACCACCCGATTCCTTACCTACATTACCACACATCATTGCAAGGTTTGCAATGGATTTTACATTATCTGTACCATGGCTATGTTGTGTTACACCCATGGTATAAAATATCCCCGCAGTTCCTGCTTCAGCATAAATCCGAGCTGCCTTCTTTAAGTCTTCAACCGGTACATTGCAAATCTCTGCCGCTTTTTCGATAGGGAAGTTCTTAACAATCTCTTTGACTAATTCAAAATTCTCTGTCCGTTCATTAATATAATCTAAATCATAAAGTTCATTTTCGACAATGTAGTTCATCATACCGTTTAACATAGACACATTGGTTCCGGGCTTAATTTGCAGATAAACATCTGCATACTTTGCTATTTCTATTTTTCTAGGATCAGCAACAATAAGTTTTGCTCCCTTTTTTAATGCTCTTTTCATAAAGGTTGCAATAACAGGATGGGTTTCTGTTGTATTAGAGCCAGTTATAAACATAACCTCAGAATTTATAATTTCACCAATACTATTTGAGCTAGCGCCTAAACCAAATGAAGCTGCAAGACCTGCAACTGTAGCGCTATGTCAGAGCCGTGCACAGTGATCAATATTATTGGTACCTATAACTGCCCTAAATAGTTTTTGAATCACATAATTGTCTTCTGTTGTACATTTTGCAGATGAAAGGCATGCAAATGCATCAGACCCAAATTGCTTTTTCGTTTCATTTATTTTAGACACTACAAGATCAAAGGCTTCTTCCCAAGTGCTCTCTACCAATTCTCCATTTTTACGAATCAAAGGTTTTTTTTAACCTGTCTGGATGATCTATAAAATGGTATGCAAATTTACCTTTTACGCACAGCAATCCTTTATTCACAGCGTCTTCTACTGGGTCTATACGAACTACCTTATTGTTTTTTACATTCAAATCTATTTGACACCCTACGCCGCAATAAATACATGTAGTCCTTACTGTTTTATCAACATTCCAAGCTCTAAAAGGTTTTCGTTTTTTCTCTTAATAAGGCACCTGTAGGGCAAACATCTACACAGTTACCACAAGACACACAAGACGAATGGGTCATGCCCTTACCAAAGGATGAGTAACATGCATATGAATTCCACGTTCAGCAAAACCAATAGCTGACGAACCTTGAAGCTCACCACACATCCTGATACATCTTTACATAAGATACACTTGTCACGATCGATGGTATAAAACTCGTTGGTTGTATCTTTTTGATTTGTAAGTTCTACATCATATTCTGACCTATGACCTTCAACACCATATTCAAAACAGTAATCCTGCAACTTGCAGTTCCCTGCTTTTTCACAGGATAAGCAGTCATTATCATGGACTGCCCACATAAGTTCCAAAATCCCTTTACGATTCTTCATGACTCTTTCAGAATGGGTTTTGATAACCATCTTATCTTTTACTTTTGTTGTACATGCAGCTACCAGCCTATTTGATTTTTCTATTTCTACAACACATATACGACAAGACCCATGTAACTTCATTCGGTCATCGTGGCAAAATGTAGGTATCTCAACATCTAATAATCTGCAGGCTTCAAGAATGGTTATACCCGGTTCTACTTGGAGTTCTTGATCATTTATATAAATAGTTATCATTTTAATCCTCCCACTCATCCAACTCAACATCACCTTCAATATCTTTATATAAGTCATCTTTAAAATGTTCAAAAGCTGATAGTATTGATATTGGAGCAGTGTAACCTAAACCACAAAATGAAGAGTCGATCATAATTTTACATATATTATAGAGTTGCTGAAGATCATAGGTCACAGCTGTTTTATCTTTTATGCGATACAGTATTTTTACAACTTGCCTTAAACCTTCTCGACAAGGCGTACACTTACCACAGGATTCATGTTGAAAGAACTCTTGTATAGCTAAAAAGATAATCGATGAGTGGATATTGATCATCAACGATAACTAAGGAACCTGCACCAATAGAAAAATCTTCATAGGTATATTTCTGATTAAACAACTTTTCAGGTACTAAAGGACCCGATGCACCACCTGTTTGCAAAAATTTAATGTTACTATTAGCTCTTGGTCCACCACCAACGTCATATATCAATTCATTAACGGTAATACCAAAAGGAACTTCGTATGCTCCTGGGTTCTTAACATTACCACTTATACTAACCATTTTGGTACCTATACTTACATCTGTTCCTTCTTTAGAGTATTTTTCAGAACCATGATGCATAATTGTAGCGACACATGAAAATGTTTCAACATTGTTAGCCATAGTAGGCAGATCAAACAGCCCTTTCTCACCAATGCGAGGTGGCTTTAGTTTTGGTCTACCAACACGGCCCTGCATAGATTCTATTAAAGCTGAGTTCTCACCACATACATAAGCTCCAGCGCCTGTATGGACAGTTATATTAAAGGTAAATCCTGCACCTAGAATATCATCACCTAAATAACCCGCTTCTTTGGCATTATTGCAGGCTACAATAAATTTCTTACGAATATAATCGTACTCTTCTCTTATATAGATATAGCCTTTTTCAGACCCAATAGCATAAGCCGCAATAACCATTCCTTCAATAACTTTATATGGGTCTTTTGAAAGTAAATCACGGTCTTTATAAGAACCCGGCTCACCTTCATCGGCATTACATAAAATCAATTTCACATCAGCATCTCTGTTTTTAGCATCTAACCATTTACGCCAAGTCGGAAATTCTGCCCCACCACGTCCTCTTAAATCAAATTTTTTAAGTTCGTTTATAGGATAGTCTCTCCCATTCTCTACTACTTTTTTAAGTCCACTAAATCCACCTAGTTCAATATATTCCTCAAAAGTCTTGTAGCGATTAAAGTACTCTGTAATTAAAGCTCTCGTCTTAATCATTTTGTACTCCTCTCAAGTTTTTAAGAACTTTGCTTATTTTATCTACTGTAAGATTACCGTGTACTATTTTATTAATACGAACCGAAGGCGATATATCACAGGCTCCAAAACATGGCGCATGATCTAAAGTAAATAAATTATCAGAAGTGGTCTCACCCACTTTTATTTGTAGCTCTTTTACGAGATAAGCTTCAATATCAGCTTTATGGTTAACCCTACATACTGTACTATTACACATTTCAATATGATAAACACCTTTAGGAGATTGGTTAATGGCAGAGAAGAATGTAAACACTTCATAGAGTTGAGAATAAGGAATTTTAAAATGATCTGCAATATAACGTGCAGTTTCATCTGTTATGTATTTACCTTCACTCATGTTTTGTACTTTCAAAAGAATAGGAAGCAATCCTTCTTCTTGAAAATCATGATTTAGCAAACCTCATCAATTTTTTCTTTTTAAGACATCCATTATTAACCTCCTTGAAATATGTAATTAGTACATCACTATTCTATTTTCTTCGTATATTGTCCTATCTCCATTAATTACCCTTATCTATAACAGAACTAACAATGCTGAGACATATAAAAAAAAGACCCTAGGTTTAATCCTAGAGTCTCCATCGTTATATCATTATTAGTAATTTCACTTCTGTTTACTCAACTGTAACCGATTTCGCAAGGTTCCTCGGCTTATCAACATCATTCCCTCTTGCAAGAGAAACATAATAAGCGAATAGCTGAAGTGGAATAACACTTAATAAGGGTGCAAGTTCATCCATTGTCTTAGGAATAAAGATAGATTCATCTGCAACTTTTTCGATTTCTGGATGTCCTTCTTTTGCTACACCTACTACGTGGGCTCCACGTGCTTTTACTTCTTTAATATTAGAAAGCATTTTATCAAATAAGTGGTCTTGGGTCGCTAGTGATATAACCAATGTTTCGTCTTCAATCAGAGCGATTGTGCCATGCTTAAGCTCGCCCGCTGCAACTGCGAATGAGTTAATATATGAGATTTCTTTAAACTTTAAAGAACCTTCGTAAGCTGTGTCTACGTCTACACCGCGGCCCATAAAGAATACACTAGGGTTGTTAAATTGCTCTGAAGCAAGTTTTTGAATAGCTGGTTCGCATTTTAGAACTTCTTGAACTTTTTCTGGCATTGTTTTTTAGCTCGTCAATAATAGCTCTGTATTGTGCACTGTTCATTGTACCTAATGTACGTGCCATGTAAAGTGCTATTAAGTAGAATGCCATGACTTGTGTTGTATAGGCTTTTGTTGATGCAACACCTATTTCTGGACCTGCCCATGTATAGAAACGTCATGCGAGTCACGTGCTACCGAGCTACCTACTACGTTTACTACTGACATAATACGTGCGCCTTTACGCTTTGCCTCACGTAATGACTGTAATGTATCTAATGTTTCGCCAGACTGAGAAACAGCAATGAATAATGTTTTTTCATCGATAAAGGGATCTCTGTAACGGAACTCTGATGCAATGTCACACATAACTGGAATTTTAGCAAACTTTTCGATTGCGTATTTTCCGATGAGACCTGCATGGTAAGCTGTACCACACGCTACGATGTAGATACGGTTAATGCCTTCTAGGTCTTCTTTTGTAAGCTGAATACCATCTAAGAAAATGTCTTCATTTTCATCTAATCGTCTGAACAATGTGTCTTTAAGACCTTTAGGTTGCTCATGTATTTCTTTAAGGGTAAAGTGCTCGTATCCTTCTTTTTCTGCAGATGCAACATCCCACGTTACTTCGAAGATATCACGCTGTACTTCTTGACGAAGTTCGTCGTAAATAGTTACTTTGTCTTTTGTTAATAGTACAAACTCATCGTTTTCGATTAAGTATACGTCTTTTGTATGCTTTAATAATGCAGGGATGTCTGATGCAATAAAGTTTTCGCCTTTACCTAGACCCACAACTAATGGGCTGTCTTTACGAACAGCAATAATTTTATCTGGCTCGTCTTTACAAATAACGCCGATTGCATAAGCACCTTCCATACGGTCTACTGCTTTATAAACAGCATCCATAAGGTCGCCTTCGTAGAAATAATCGATTAAGTGAGCAATAACTTCTGTATCTGTTTCTGACGAGAAGCAGTCTGCATAACCTTCTGTTAATAACCATTCTTTAAGCTTCATGTAGTTTTCGATGATACCGTTGTGAATAACAGCAATGGTTCCACTACAATTTGTATGAGGATGTGCATTACGGTCTGATGGCGCACCATGTGTTGCCCAACGTGTATGACCAATACCGATGTTACCATCTAATTTTAATGGCGTTATTTTTTCTTCTAGGTTTGCTAAACGACCTTCGTATTTTTGAACGATGATATCTTCTTGGTCAAATACTGCGATTCCTGCTGAATCGTATCCACGGTATTCTAGTAATGCTAGACCTTCTACTAATACAGGTACCGCTTCTTTACTTCCTATATATCCTACTACTCCACACATATATTCATAATCTCCTTTGTCGATTTAGGAGCACAGAGTTCGGAGTACGGGGTCGGTTAAACCTTCTCTTAGTCTGTAGCTCGTTTTATACTATTAGTCTATTATTTTAATGTTTCAGTTTGTGTTGTTTTTGTTAACAGTTCTGTTTTATTACTATACATCTAATTATCAATAAAGTAATTTGGGATCGCACATGTGACGACCCTTACGTATAGTTAGTGTGACCCTCGATAAAATTATATTTCTTCGTAGGTTCACTTATAAACACATTGTATGAGTATCATTTCTTTTTTTCGTGTCCCTTTGAACACGAAAAAAGACCCCTACACAGCGTCTTGGAAAATAAAGTATGTTTGTAGACACACTTTAATTAAGCAGTCACAAATACACACTTTGCCTGTAATTGCTCATCCACCAGTCTTTGTCCTAAGGATCACTCCTAAGATTTGTTCTGGCTTTATCGGTGATGAGAACACCGCGAGGCACCCGCCGAATATTTCGATTAACCTCGCCCTCGTCGACTTACACAGCTTTTAGCTCTAAGCTTCTAGCTCTTAGCTATTAACTTAGTAAGTCCTGGCGCTAGAATTTTAGTTGTCTGGGTTCATAGTAGACATTCCCCCTTTCTATGTTGTTAACATTATAGCATATATTTACATCCTCAACTTTAAAATTTCCTTAAGATTGTCATGAACAAAATTAAAGAGCCACATTTTAAGCGACTCTAACGATTATCTTCTAAAAATTTAATATGTGTTTTTTCTTCTTCTATAACGCGATCAACATTTGCTACTTGATCTTCTGTAACATGTGATTTTAATTCATTTAATAATTTAAGCGTATCTTTTTCGAGTGTCAAAGCTATTTTATAGGCTTCGTCCATATCTGCTGCTGTCCCTGATTCTTGCATTAAACTGATAGACTTTTTAATATCTTCGTTAATATCTATGTGTTCTTGTAACGAAATAGCACGAGCATCAGACCCAACAAGTTCTTTTTTTTATTTTTTCATAAAGTGCTTTATGTTTTTCTTCTTGTTGTGAGAGTATGCTAAAAAACTCTTTCATGCGTGGTTCTGTATTGATTAAAGCCATGGTTGAATAATTAACATTACCCATGGTTTCTACAGCAATTAAATGGTTTAGTAAGTTTTCGACTGTCTTTTCTTTTTTCACTCTTTTCACCCCTTAATATTTTTATTCACTTAACTCTTACCCCAATAAATGCAGAGTAAAACCCCGTGATATTGGGGTTAATCACGGGGCTTAACTATGTTTTATTAAACATGTATCCGACTGTCGAATGTAGTTTGATTTTTAACTCAGAAAATTCTGAGTTATTAGCATATTTTTAGATACATGTTAAAACCTATTTTTATTTTTATGATTCTTTTTCAGAACCAATATACCAGTAAGTTGCACCTAATAAAATGGCACCACCTACAAAGTTACCTAGTGTAACGTATAACAAGTTGTGTACAGCACCTGCTAAGCTTACCGTTTCAGGGTGAGGTACCATAAGACCAATACTGAATATAGTCATATTGGCAATACTATGCTCAAAGCCTGAAGTTATAAATGCAAATAGGCACCAGAAAATCATAATAAGTTTTCCAGATTCACTTTTCATTTAATGAAGCAGAAGACTGCTAAACAAACGAGTAAGTTACACAGTATACCACGGAAAAACAGTTCGCCTGCACCCAATCCCATTTTCCAGCACTCAGGCCTAAAAAGAATTGACCAACAGAACCTTTCATTAAACCTGTCGAAACATATAACCAACCTAAAGGATACACCCTAGTAAATTACCTATATAAGATACCACCCAGATTTTTATAGAGCTTGTCCATGTAACTTTCTTTTGTAAAGAACCTACCATCATTATAAAGTTATTACCTGTAAAGAGTTCTGATCCGATCATTACGACCAAACTTAAGGCAATACCAAATGAAACACCCATTATAGTTTTCTTAAAAGGTGTGTCTCCTAATGTTCCACCAATGGTTGCAATGAGAATTACCCCTAGTCCAACAAAAATGCCTGCCATTGCTGAAAGAAGGATATACTTTAACATATTCTTTTTTAGTAGATTGGCTTTCCCAATTGCGATTGTACCTACTTTATCCATTACTTCTTGATACATACGTCTCACCTCTTTGAGAGTTGTCTTATATTTTCTGATTTTTATAAAGTAATTTTAAAATGTGCTCACTCTTTATCCACAAGCTTTTCGACATCATCATGTATAATGTAAATAAATTTTTAGAGAACATTACGAAATGTATATAAAAGCTCATTCATATTTTTATGAAAAAACATGGATCAACATTCATATATTAGAGTAAATATAGGGCTGAACCTTGTGCGGTACAGCCCCATAACGTTATATGTGCTAATGTATTATCTTTCAAGTAACGCTTCATCAAACTTTAGACACTAATACCCAATACCTGCAAGCAGGTTGCATTAAGGATGTATATTGCCTTCACTGCGTTGCGGACAATACCGATAAAAACGTTTTGTCATTGGTTCATTGACAATTTAATAAGTATCGCTAACGCGATTGAATTTTCGGTAGTTTATTGCTTCCGCTTTGCTTCAGGCAATACCGTAAAAACATTTCGTCATTGGTTTCATTGACGAAAGTTTTACAAACCACTTACCCCATGAACAATTCAATGTCGTCTTCTACAGTTGTGATTCCTGCAATACCGAATGTTTCTACAAGTACGTTAGCTACATTTGGTGATAAGAAAGCAGGTAGTGTTGGGCCTAAGTGGATGTTCTTAACGCCTAAGTACAATAATGCAAGAAGTACGATAACAGCTTTTTGCTCATACCATGCAATGTTGTATGCGATAGGTAGTTCGTTAACATCTTCAAGACCAAATACTTCTTTAAGTTTAAGAGCGATTACTGCTAATGAGTATGAATCATTACATTGACCAGCATCAAGCACTCTTGGAATACCGCCGATATCGCCAAGTGGTAATTTGTTGTATCTGTACTTCGCACAACCAGCTGTTAAGATTACTGTCCCTTCTGGAAGTTTCTCTGCAAATTCTGTGTAGTAAGAACGATCTTTCATGCGTCCGTCACAACCAGCCATTACAAAGAACTTCTTGATTGCACCAGTTTTAACAGCGTCAACTACTTTATCAGCTAATGCTAATACTTGGTTATGAGCGAAACCACCAACAATTGTTCCTTCTTCAATTTGAGTTGGAGGAGCACATTTTTTAGCATGCTCGATAATTGCTGAGAAGTCTTTCTTTCCGCCAGCTGGACGATCTGCTATGTGTGTACACCCTTCAAATCCAGAAGCACCCGTTGTATAAATACGGTCAATGTATTCTGCTTTAGGTGGTACAATGCAGTTTGTTGTGAAAAGAACAGGTCCATTAAATGATTCAAATTCTTCTTTTTGTTTATGCCATGCATTACCATAGTTACCTGCTAAATGGTCGTACTTTTTAAATGCTGGGTAGTAGTTAGCTGGAAGCATTTCTGAATGTGTGTAAACATCTACACCAGTACCTTCAGTTTGCTCAAGTAATTCTTCCATGTCCTTAAGGTCATGACCAGAAATAAGAATAGCTGGGTTGTTACGAACACCAATGTTTACTTCTGATAATTCTGGGTTACCATAAGCAGTTGTGTTAGCTTCGTCTAATAGTGCCATTACGTCAACACCAAACTTACCAGTTTCTAATGTAAGTGCTACTAAATCGTCAGCTGATAATGTATCATCTAAAGTTGCAGCAAGTGCTTTTTCTGCAAATGTAACAATTTCGTCCTTCTTGAAACCTAAGTTCATAGCATGCTCTGCATATGCAGCCATACCTTTAACACCGTATACAATAAGTTCTCTTAAAGAACGTACATCTTCGTTTTCTGTAGACATTACACCAACTTCTGGCGCAGCTGCTTTTGTATCAAACGAGTCAGCAGAACCTGTCCAAGTAACTGCGTCATGTAAGTCAGCTGGTAATAATCCCTTTGCTTCAAGAGTAGTTTTAACTGCGTCTCTCATAGCAAGTGCTTTTTCAATTCTCTTAACAAAGACATTAGCGTCAAAGTTAGCATTTGTAATTGTAGCAAATAAACCTTCGATAACAACGCGATCATTCTCTACTTTGTTTAATCCGTTTTCTCTAGCAATTAAGTTAAGTGTAGAGTAACCTCTTAGTACATGTAATAATAAATCTTGTAAATTAGCTACGTTACTCTTCTTACCACATACACCTGCTTTAGAACAACCAATTCCACCAGCAGCTTCTTGACATTGATAAACAAAACATATCCATTTTCAACATTCTCCTCTCAATTTTTTAAATTAATTCATTTCTGAAGCACTTACCCATTTTTAGGTTCCTATTACTTTATGTCCTTTTAAAACTCCCTGAAACTTTTTTACAATCAGGTCCATCAGTATTAAGAGCATTAATCCCGAGTGACCCCCTCGGTTATTAATATATTTATACTTTATCATTCAAAAAAGAAAAACGGTAACTTAAGATACCGTTTTGAACTTTATTGATATTTTTTCTCTTAAATAAACTAATGGCAAGAAATTAATCAAAAGACATCATTTTGTAAATTTGGTTTTGATCCATTTCTACTGCTTCAGAAATGATTCCTATTATGTCTCTTACATTTTCACGAGACTCTCCTTCGCATTTTAAAGCAATTTGATAATTACAATGACTCGGGTTAATCATGCCCCAGCCACCTGGTATATTAACACGTATACCTTCTGCTTCTACAATTGATAGGCCTTCTTCTGAAAATAGTGAATGGCGTTTTTCATTAACTGCTTGGTTTTTAATGGAGTAAATGAGACTTTTAAATGAGGTGTCGCAATATAATTAGGGACATCAATAAAATGATCCGCTAGACCAATACTCGATTTTCAATATAAGAAATTAAGTTTTAGCAATGTATAAACTACTCTCTCCCAAAGTAAGTGATTCACATATAACGAGCTCTCCAGCAGCGTTATAGAGACATTTGGCATTATATTGCTTCAATAATTTCTGAATTTCGTCATCATTATATGATACGTAATGAGGTCTCCCTAAATTACAAATCACTTCTTCGAACACAACCATAGGACAACCTAAATCAATCAGCACCCTATCATCTGGATACTCTCTTAATAAGAGACGAATCAACAAAATAGAAATTTGATCTGATGTTAAAACCACACCATTCTCATTTATGATACATACTTCTTCTAATTCAATATATATTCCTAATCTGCATTGGTATTTTCTACTGATCTTTTACTTTATCGATGGTTGTTTCCTTATTCTCATAATTAATAAGAATTGGTAAAATGATGTGTCTACTTTTTTTTCAACCCTTCTCGCATCTTTTTTTAGTATGTCACAATTAGAGGAGACAATAACAATTAAAAGTGAGCGATATGCTAAATCAGTTTTCATCTCGGACAAATTGTTCCCATCTTCGATCTTTTTATTAAAACCCACAATTACCCCCTTTACGAATTATGAAGTTTTAGATTAGATAACGCTTCTTTTTCAAGGTAATTTTTTGGTTTTATTTCAATGAGCTTAAGCGGCATATACAAACTTTTAATCGTATTTTGAAAAACCTTCATTTTACTAGCCCCACCTTTATGATCATATCTTAAGCTAAAAGGGATCTCACCAAATTTAGTACCCGTTCGGTGAAGTTTAGTCAAAAGCTCGACCATACATGTAAATCCGTTTTCACTAATCATATGTTCACCATAATATTGATACAAGCGGTCAATAGATGCATAGGTATAAAGCCTGTATCCACACGTATAATCTCTTACTTGAGGTACACGCAAGGACACACTATAATAACCACGTGCAAAAATACTTAGTAATTGACGTACCAACGACACGCCATGGATTTCAGCTCCCTTTTGAAAACGTGATGCAATAATACAATCAGCATTTGTATCCTGAGCTTCACTAAACATAGCTTTAACAAACTGGACTTTATGAGTATTATCAGAATCCATAATACAAATCCGATCTTTAATATGACCATGTTTCAGACTGTACATAAGTCCTGTCCGAATGGCACCTCCAAGACCTTTATTCTTAACATGTTTTACTAAAGATACCCTTGGATCAAGCTTCATTTCTTGCTCAACTATGCTTACTGTCTCATCAGTACTACCATCATCAATGATAACAACTTCTAACTCATAATCGACTGACAAGTGATCATGATCGTAGAAATTCAACCATTGATTAATTACTTCCCGAACATTTTCTGACTCATTGTAGCACGGGAGTACTACAAATAATTTACTCATCCAATATCCTCCCTCTCATGTTTATATAAGCAGGTTTTATCCACTGCCTATTAATAGTTTTAACCTCACTACCCATTATTTCGAGCTCTTTTGTAAGGGTTTTACTGCTCCAATTCGACTCTGTAGTAATACTATTTATCATGCCAGCCATCCTCATCCAATACACTGAGAATCGATAGATAGGCAGTAAAAAAACCGCGTAACAATGCCGTGTAATATAACCCTTCATCTGTACTTGATCATCTAAAAATAAAAGGGCAACTAGATAAAAAATCATGCCGTTAAAAACATAGAACAAATAAAGCAATACGTTGGCCCCGAAAAGTAGTTTAAAAGGATATTCAATAAAGTACATGTAAATCATGCCAAAGATCCAAATCATTCTAGGAAAGGATAAGGTATGGTCTGATATCAATAGCCGTAAAGAAAAATTTTTGTTTGAGCTCCCTAAATCCACCCAGATGAAAGTCTGAAAAAAGTTTTCCGACTTCCAACTGACCACGTTGCCACCTTTGTCTTTGAGAGTATAGTCTATTGACCCCTCAATAGGGTCTACATAAAAGAAGGCATTTTCACATAAGACAATATGCCCACCAATTAAATCTCTTAATTGAAAAGTCATATGTGTATCTTCACCAACTGTTACATGATGATATAAGTTCGTTTTTATTAAGGCTTCTCTTCTAAATGCTGAGCAAGCACCTGCTAAGGTATACATGGTATTAAATACCGATTGATAATTACGTCCAATAAGAAAAGACTCTACATACTCAAACAATTCACATCTTTGAATGGCCTTTAAAAAGCTGTTTTTTGTCTCCTCAATGAGATCAACATCTATTAAAATAACCCCAGTTAATGAGATTATTTTGTTGTTTCGATTCAAATTTCCTAACAATATTTTTTACTGCATTTTTATCTAACCATCCATCACTATCTATATTAATAATATATTGGCCTGTACTGTTGTATATGCCATGATTAAGGGCTTTTAGATTTACCTTGTTTGGTGTCATACCACCATATTTTCAAGTTTGGATGTTTTCTTTGAAACGCCTGATATATATCATAACTTTTGTCTATGGGGCCATT
>LQAH01000194.1_pt1 | contig 17158 bp, 25 predicted proteins | sample 1535791 | NCBI WGS metagenome assembly LQAH01 (sample SAMN04331585, study PRJNA305678) | bioreactor metagenome | isolation source: bioreactor_4 inoculated with Wadden Sea sediment 2nd replicate of a... | place: Germany:Bremen
TCCTTAAAAAGGCAATCATCAAAACTAGAAAAAGCAAAGTTCGATTCAGAAAAATCACAATTTATAAAAGTACAGCTCGTAAATTCTATGTCGCTCAAATGCTCATGGGTTATAGTTAAATCCTTAAAAGTTTGCTCATCGTAATACAACTCTGTTAAGTTCATAGCCTTCTACCTCATTTTTCATTTATGATCTGATTCAAGTTCAAGTAAGTAAATGGATTCAATTTTCTCTTCCATAAGTGCATGTGCATCAATAAGTGCTTGATTGTAAATCATAGGTCCGACTTCTTTTAATATGAAATTAAGTAAGAGTTCTGCGCCTATATTCCCTAAGTTTTCTTCTCTTTCGTTTGCAAAGAAATCTTGAAGGTCATTGATTATTCTTTCTTTAATAGGAGCTGTTAGTTTTATTTTGCTCATAAGTCCTCCTTGGTGGCGAATGTATGTTCTGTATAAGTATAAGACTATATATAGAAGAATTCAATACAAAAAGTGGAAATTAAAAGCTTGAATTTTATCCTATTTTGTGTCCTCAATGAATAAGAAAGCGATAACTTGAATATCAAGTTACCGACTTATTATTTGTAAAACATTAATTTAAATTCGTCAAAATATGCATTACATTCTTCATTCATTTCATCATAATACAGTAGTGATTCTCTGAGTCATATTCTTAAAGTAGACATTTCTTTTGAAATTAGCTTCTAAAAAGTTGAACAATATCAATTGCTTTCTCAGGATTAATAGATTCTCTAAACAAGGAAACATCCAGATCTTCTAATAGGTTGTCATTACTTCGTTCGTGCATCCATGCATATTTCGAAGTAATTTCATTTTTAAGATTATCGGGTAGGTTAACAAATGTATTATAAATCATGGCATACAGTAAGGGCTCTTGTGTTGCTAATTTTAGTTTTTTAAGGCCTCTTTCTTTTAAACGCTCAAACAAGTCAGATGACAAAGGGGTGGTGTCTTGTTTTCCAAGTTCAATAAATCTGTTGATAGCCATGTCTACCATGTAGAAATATAGTTTTTTCTTATTGCCGAAATAGTTAAAAAGGGCACCTTTAGATATACCAGCTTTTTAACGATGGCGTTTGTTGATGCATTTAAATATCCATGAGCTGCAAACTCGCTAATGCATGCTTGAATAATAATACTTTTCTTTCCGCTGCAAGCTTATCAAATGTATGGTTCATAATAAGTCCTCTAATGTGTTAATCGATTTTATTTGTATTGTCCACTGAGTACGACTAATTAGTTTGCTGTACTTAAAAAAGTTTAAATAATGCTGGTTTAAGATCACTCTCTTCAAAATAGGACCATTCAGTCATAACTTTTAATCCAGTATGGTAACTTTCAATCTCATTAGGACCAGTGATGCCATAACTAAATGAAACTCCAGCTTCAGATCCTAAGGAATTTTTCATTTTCATTTCTACTATTTTCTTGTTTAAAACCTTGTGTGTACTTCTTCTTAACTACTTCCATAACAAGTTCAGATTCGCTGAATTGGTCTGCAAGACACTTTAGAAGATTAACGACTTCTGATTCTGGTAAATACATAAACAAACCTTCTGCTAAAAAAAGAACATGCTTCGTTTGAATATTTCTAATTTGAGAAATCCAATCATGATCTAAAACAGATAGTCCAATTGTTCTGTACTTAATCTCATCCCTTAGAATATCTTTTTTAAATTGCATAACATCAGGAAGATCAAGCTCAATATATTGGTTTGCATTTAAATGTGTTCGCCAATAACGTGTATCAAAGCCACATCCTAAACTTACAATGAGACCGTCTGGGTATTTATCAATAAATTGCTGTGTGTACTGATCGAATTTTCTAGAACGCATTGAAATATATCTAGTTAGTAATCGCGGTAGTTTCTTTTTGAAAATACGGCCTGCTGATTCATCAATTAGCTTTTTCTCGAGTTTATTATAAAGTTGAATAGCAATAGTATCATTTAATATCTTCTGAGGATCTCGTGTTTCTACAACTCTTGATTTTAAAGTAATAAGTGCCGTTTCTGAAACAGATGAAAGCATAATACCTCCTCTTGACCGGGTGGTCATTATAGTTTAATTGTACACTCGAATGACCACTTGGTCAAGTGCGTGTTAACTAGTAATGAAATCTGACAAGTATGATAAAATAGAGAAACAGTTAGGAGTGAATAAAATGAAATATAAATGTTTGGTTTTAGACCATGACGATACAGTTGTAAAAAGCACACCAACAATTCATTATCCATCTTTTATTGAAGCCATGAAAGAATTAAGGCCTCAAATGGAACCTTATACTTTAGAAACTTTTGTAACTTACTGCTTCAAGCCTGGATTCCATGCCTTATGTAATGACATCCTCAAATATACACCACAAGAAATGGAGAGGCAGCAGGCTATTTGGAGATCCTATACGGGGCAACATATACCAGCATTTTATGACGGTTTTGAAGAACTTATTAGAAGCTTTAAAAAAGCCGGTGGACTTATTTGTGTAGTATCTCATTCAGAGAGTGAACGCATTTATAGAGACTATAACACAACTATGGGAATAAGACCGGATGCTGTATTTGGCTGGGAGTTAGAAGAAGAACAAAGGAAACCTCATCCTTATCCTTTAGAAGAAATAATGAGGCGGTTTAATTTAGAAAACATGATTTACTTATGGTAGATGATTTAAAGCCTGGACTTGATATGGCCAAATCTTGTGAGGTAGACTTTGCCTGTGCTGGTTGGTCTCATATAGTGCCAGATATTATTGAGTACATGTCAAAAAACTCGGATTTTTATTTTAAAAAAAGTAAAAAGACCTAGCTGACCTCGTTCTTTAAAGTAAAAAGAACAGATTAGAGTCGTTACATTTTAGATAATATTACAATAGGTTTAGCAAAATGACAAAACTTTAACAACGAGAGACTTACTTTATTAAAAAAATATGTTATACTCTTATTGATTAAAAGATAAGTAACGACTGAAAATACTAATATTTACCTTTTGACTCCTGTATGAAGTGTTCGTACTATTGGGGGAGAGGGTTAATTTTTTGGAATTAATTGTTAAAAAATTAACTATCAAGTATAAATGTTTTACAACCGTCAAAATGTAAGCGTATTTTGTTACTGAAGAGAGACTTAAATCTCTAGACATTCAACGAGGCATTCAAAAGGAGTAGGTGAACAAAATGGAAAAGGTGAAAATATCGATTAACGGTATGGAAATGGAAGTAGCTTCAAACCTAACAATACTTGAAGCGGCTAAAGAAGCAGGCATTAGTATTCCTACATTGTGTTATCTAAAAGATCTCAACGAAGTTGGCGCATGTCGTGTATGTGTTGTCGAAGTTGAAGGTGCTCGTACATTACAGGCATCGTGTGTTGTACCTGTAAGAGAAGGTATGGTAATAAAAACGAATACAAAGCGTGTAAGAGACTCGCAAAAAGTAACAACTGAGTTAATTTTAGCCAATCATAACAGAGAGTGTTTAACATGTTACCGCTCAAAAAACTGTGAACTTCAAAAATTATCTGACGATCTAGGTATTACAGAGTTATCGTTTGAAGGCGAAAAAGAGAAGGCCAAATCGATACATGTCAGCATCCATCGTAAGAGATTCAAGTAAATGTATTCTTTGCGGTCGATGTGTACAAGCGTGTAAGAAACACAAGGGTTGGGCGTACTAGACTTCCAAAATAGAGGATTCGAAACGACAGTTGGACCGGCATTTGACGTATCTATGAATGATGCACCATGTGTTTACTGTGGTCAATGTATGATCGTATGTCCAGTTGCTGCATTAAGAGAAAATCAGATATCGAACGTGTTTGGGATGCCATTGAGAACCCAGACATTCATGTTGTTGCTCAACAGCACCGGCTGTACGTGCTGCACTTGGCGAAGAATTCGGAATGCCAATCGGACACGTGTAACAGTAAATGGTTGCAGCATTCGTTCGTTTCGGTGTAGATCGTATATTTGATACAGATTTCGGAGCTGATTTAACAATTATGGAAGAGGGTCATGAGCTTTTACACCGTATTCAAAATGGTGGTAAACTACCAATGATCACTTCTTGTTCACCAGGTTGGATCAGACACGCAGAATTCAATCATCCAGATTTCTTAGACAATTTATCAACATGTAAATCACCAGCTCAAATGTTTGGTGCTATTACAAAATCATATTACGCTGAGAAGCATGGAATAGATCCTAAGAACATATTTGTACTTTCCTTTATGCCATGTACATCTAAAAAGTCTGAAGCTGCTCGAGAAGAGATGGAAGTTAATGGACTACGTGATGTAGATGCGGTTATAACAACCCGTGAACTAGGTAAAATGATTAAGCAGGCAAGACTTGACTTTGCAAAGTTACCAGATGAAGATTTTGACCAAGACTACCTTGGCGATTATACAGGTGCTGGTGTTATCTTTGGTGCTACAGGTGGTGTTATGGAAGCTGCCTTACGTACAGTTGCTGATGTATTAACTGGCGAAGACTTAAAAGACATTGAGTATGATGCAGTTCGCGGTATTCAAGGTATTAAAGAAGCAACAGTAACAATTGGTGATTTAGATGTTAAGGTTGCCTTAGCTCATTCAACTGGCGAAGCATCTAGACTATTAGACATGGTTCGTTCGGGTGAAAAAGACTATCACTTCATCGAAATTATGGGTTGCTCTGGCGGTTGTGTATGCGGTGGTGGTCAACCACAACAACCAGCAGATATATTAAACAGTGATTTAGATATCAGAGTAGAGCGTGCAAAAGCACTTACGAAGAAGATACAGTGAAGGCAATCCGTAAATCACATCAGAACCACAAATCCAAGATTTATATAAGAACTTCTTAGACAAACCAAATAGTCATAAAGCCCATGAATTACTTCATACGCATTATGCTAAGCGCGAGAAATTGCTAAGTAATAGATAGAATAAAATTACCTTAATTATATATCTCCTTTAATACATTTTCATGTGTTAAAGGAGATTTTATATTGTAGAAGTTAAAAACAGTTGTAGGCTACAAATCAAAAGAATAGCAAATTTGTATTATGGAGTGTTAAAAGATATAATTTGATTGTTAGAATCAGATTTTTATTTAGGAGAATATATGAAACTGAGTAGCAATCAATTACATCAGGAATTATCGTATACTTTGGCGTAGATTTGATCTTGAGCTTCTTGAAAGTTGAAGATAAACTATTAAATATGGAATTATAGGTTTTCTTATTTTTCTAATTTATTATTTTGAAATGCAACGGAATATTGATGGTGATGAATAAAATGATCTAATCTATTAATAATCTCAACCTGCTAACAAGCAGGTTGTTTTTGTTGAGTGACTATTAAGGGTTCATTTGAATATAGAAAGATGGTATGATACTTATGTAAATACTTTAATAAAGAGGGAATGGTTTATATGAATAGAAACTTGAGTAACATCGATGTTAAGAGAATGAATCGGAAATAAAATATTTAGATATATCAATAGCCAAGATGGTGTTTCAAAACCTGATGTTGCAAAGGCTCTTGATATAAGTACGCCTACCGTACTCCAAAATGTTAAGGAGCTACTTAATGAAGGGTACCTAAAAGAAATAGGTGTTATGAAGTCTACTGGCGGAAGAAAAGCAGTAGCTGTTGTGACCTTAAAAGAAAAATTCCTTTCTATAGGAGTAGATATTACAAGGAACCACATTGGAATAGTTATTACTGATCTTGCGGGCAATATACTTTTCCATGACCGCGTTTTTAAAAAATATGAAGACGCAGATCATTATTATAAAGAGCTTGCAGATTTTATAATATCAGCTAAGGAAGAAAAGATAAGTGATGATAAAACACTTATTGGTGTTGGTATATCAATACCAGGAATCATTGATGAAGAGAAAGAGTTGATTGCCTACTCCCATACCTTATCAGTTCATAATGTGAGTTATAAGAAATTTGTAAAGTACATTCCTTATAATTGTGAGTTTATTAATGATGCAAGCGCAGCTTGTTTAGCAGAGACTTACAAGAGTCGTGATATGAAAAGTGTTGTCTATATATCTCTTAGTAATACTGTTGGAGGTGCTTTTGTATTCGAGAATTCGTCTTGGAAACATAGTTCGCAGTCTACAGATAGTATATTTCTAGGTGACAATAGACGAGCAGGAGAATTTGGACATTTTACATTGCATCCCAATGGTGAAAAATGCTATTGTGGGAAAATTGGGTGCTTCGATTCTTATGGATCAGCCCTTGTACTATCTGGAGAACTTGAAGGTAAATTAGAGCTTTTTTTTTGAGAAGCTAATTAATAAAGAGCCTAAATCAATTGAATTATGGGACCAGTATTTAGAAAACCTTGCTATAGCTATTAATAATCTTAGAATGATCTTTGATTGTAATATTATAATTGGTGGTTATGTAGGTAGCTTTATAGAATCTTATCTAGAAGATTTAAAAGATATTTTAAAAACCAGAAATACATTTGAGGAAGATGCGAGTTATGTTGTAGCATGCAAATTTAAAAATTGAAGCGTCAGCGACAGGTGGTTCAATTAAACAAATAGAGAAGTTTATGAGTAAGATTTAGAATAATACAGAGTAAAGATTCTGATAATTTAAACTAAAAGCTGTTGACGAATTATACATCTGGTGGTATATTAATAACAACTTTATTAAACAGTTTAAATAAAAGTATCAAACTTACAAAAAGGGGAGAGTTCTAAAAATGAGAAAAAATAGTTTCTGTTTTTTTTAAATGTTAGTGTTAATTGCTTAGCATGGTAGCATGTAGTCAACCTGCTGTTGAGGAAAACGTTTCTGGTTCAGAAGGTTCATCTAGCGAGCAGACTACAGATAGTAAAGGTTTAAAAAATTGGTATGACTGTCCAATCTTTAGAGAATCCAATCTTCTCTGAATCTTGTGAGTCACTCAAAAAAAATTGTTGAGGCTGATGGCGGAAAGATGACTTATGTATCTTCAGACATGAAGCCAAATATGCAAATTGAACAAATTGAAAACTTTATTACAAGTGGTGTTGATGCAATCGTAATACATCCAGTTGATGCAGCTGCGGTAGAATTACCACTTCAAAAAGCAAGAGAAGAAGGCGTACTTGTTTTTAGCTGGGACGACAACCTTGAAAATGCAGATATCGCATGGTTAATTGATAACTATGCATTGGGTAAAGTAATTGGTCAACAAGCTGCAACTTGGATTAACGACCATCATGATGGTGAGGCTCAAGTTGCTGTATTAGACTATCCAACAATTCCTATTCTACTTGAAAGAGGAAATGGTATCGTTGATGCTATTATGGAAGATGCACCGAAAGCAGAGATTGTAGCTCAACAACCTGCAATAAACGCGCAAGAAGGAATTACAGTTATGGAGACTATATTCCAAGCTAACCCAGAGGTTCAAGTTGTCGCATGTATTGGTGGCGGAGGAGCAACTGGTGCAAACGAGGCAATTAAATCGTCAGGTAAATTATCTGATACCATTGGCGTATTTGCAGCAGATGCAACGGGGCCAGAACTAGCTTCAATGAAGGCAGACGAGTCTAACAGAATGTCTGTAATGATTACTGGAGACCATAAAGCTATTGCAGAAGAAATCTATTCTTTAATTAACAATAAGTTAGCAGATAGCGATATGGAAAAGGAACAATACAGAGAATTGATTCCGATAACAAAAGATAATATGGATAAGTACTTCCAATAATCTTACAAATGAGACAAATGCAAAATGGTATTGATTACCATTTTGCATTTGATTAGAATTAATTTAAGACACAGAAGGAGTTCGTATGGATACTGGGAATGTAATATTAAAACTTGAAAACATCATAAAAACATATCCAGGAGTAACAGCATTAGATGGTGTCACTATAGAAATAAATAAAGGTGAAGTGCATGCGATTGTAGGTGAGAACGGTGCTGGTAAATCGACACTTATTAAAACATGTACAGGTGCAGTTAAACCAGACAGTGGTAACATCATTATTGACTCAAATACATTTAAGAGTTTAACTCCTAAAGAATCTGCAAATCAGGGAATTGCTGTTATTTATCAAGAGTTTAATTTAGTTGGCGAGTTATCAATAGCAGAAAATATATTTTTAGGTCGTGCTATTAGAAAAGGAATAATAATCGACAGAAAAAAAATGGTCGAAAAATCACGTGCCATATTCAATCAGTTTGGATTGGAAATTAACCCTGAAGAATTGGTAAGAAATTTGACAGTTGGTTATCAACAAATTGTAGAAATTGCCAAAAGCCATGTCTCAAGATGCAAAAATATTAATCATGGACGAACCTTCTGCTCCTTTGACTAATCAAGAAGTAGAAGCCATGTATAAGATTGTTGACCGATTAAAAGAAAAGGGTGTAACAATTATTTATATATCTCATAGAATGAATGAGATATTTAGGTTGTCAGATCGTGTTACGGTTATGCGAGATGGTGAAAAATAGAAACTCTAGTCACTTCAAGTACAGACATAAATACACTGGTCAAATTAATGGTTGGAAGAGAATTAAATGAAACATATCCTGGGCGAAATTTTCCGATTATGGAAGATACCCTGTTAGAAGTTAAAGATTTAAATGGTAATGGATTACACGATATAAACTTCAAAATCCGAAAAGGTGAAGTTCTAGGATTTGCAGGTCTGATTGGTGCTGGTCGTACTGAGCTTGCAGAACTCATATTCGGGATTAAACATGCAGTAAGTGGAACTATCTATATGAATGGTAAGGAGTTAAATTGTAAATCTCCTAAACAGGCAATCGACAACGGAATCGCATTGGTTCCAGAAGATCGTAAAAAGCTTGGAGCTCATTTAGATATAAGTGTAAGAGAAAACACTTCAATTGCTATACTTCAAAGAATATCAAAAAAGAGTGTTGTTGATAGAATAAAAGAAAATGAAATTGCTGAATATTATAGAGAGTTTTTAAGGATAAAAACACCACATTTAGAACAAAAAGTGAAGAACCTTAGTGGAGGAAATCAGCAAAAAGTCATAATTGGGAAATGGCTGGCATCAGATCCAGATCTCATTATTCTAGATGAACCTACACGTGGTATAGATGTAGGAGCAAAATTCGAAATTTATTCACTTGTAAATTCGCTAGTTTCAGAAGGTAAGACTATTCTAATGATCTCTTCAGAAATGGAAGAAATCATGGGGATGTCTGATAGGATTATTGTCCTTTCAGAAGGTCGAATTACAGGTGAATTTAATAAGAAAGATTTTGATCAAGAAAAATTATGGCCGCAGCTTCAAATATTGAAAGGTAGGTACTACATTGAACTTATCATTAAAAATGAAGAAATATGGAATTTTCATAGTACTATTGGTGCTATTCGTATTTTTCGCTATGACATCAAGTGCATTTTTGAAAATAACTAACTTAATAAACGTAGCAAGACAAATTTCAATGCTTGGTATTGCATCTGTAGGAATGGCGTTTGTCTTATTGCTAGGCGGCATTGATTTAAGTATAGGATCAGTTGTTACAATTGTTAACATTGGAATTGCATGGCTTATGGTTAAAGCAGATGTACCACCTGTAATTGCATGTACCATAGCCCTTGTAGGTTCTACTACCATTGGGTTCTTAAATGGGTATATTATTGCCAAGGTGAAAATGCCTCCGTTAATTGTAACTTTGTCATCAATGATTATGATCGAAGGTTTTGCATATATCATATGTAAGGGAGTACCGATTTTTGGTTTCCCTAAGGGTTTTGCTTTTATAGGTCAAGATATATAGGTCCAGTGCCATTTCCAGTGATTATTCTAATATTTATTCTTGCAATTGGCGCATATATTTTGAATAAAACATATTTTGGCCGCTATTTTTATGCAGTAGGTGGTAATGAAGAAGCTTCAAAACTATCTGGAATAAATGTTGATCGTGTTAAATATTTGGTGTACTCATTGTCTGGATTTTTTGCAGGTATTGCTGGTATTGTAATGCTTTCTAGAACAAACTCAGGCCAAGTTACATCTGGTAAAGGATTTGAATTTGATGTATTAACCGCTGTTGTATTGGGCGGCGTGAGTGTGAATGGTGGGTTTGGAAGAATATCAAATGTTGTAGCAGGTGTTCTTATTATTGGTATTCTTTCAAATGGATTGGTTTTATTAAATGTAAGTGCATATGTTCAAATGGTTATAAAAGGTGCTGTTTTAATGAGTGCTGTAGCTTTTGATTGTATTCAAAAGAATAAGAAAACAACACATGCAGTTAACTAAGTAAAGGAAGAGGTAATAGACATGGAAGGCAAGATGAAAGCAGCAGTAATGACAGATATTATGAAATCGGCATATATTGAGATAGAAATTCCTAATGTTAAAAATGATGAAGTGTTGATAAAAGTAGAGTATGTAGGTGTTTGTGGATCTGATTTACACTATTACGAAACAGGTGCTATAGGGCCATATGTTGTTGAACCACCCTTCGTTCTTGGGCATGAATGCTCAGGTACCATTGTCGAAGTAGGTACAGATGTAAGCCATTTGTCAGTAGGTGATAGAGTAGCTTTAGAACCAGGAAAACATGTGGCAAATGTTCATATTGCATAAGAGGCGATTACCATCTATGTGCTGAGGTTGAGTTTTTTGCAACACCTCCTTTTGATGGAACCTTGTGTGAATATGTAGCACATGAAGCCAAGTTGTGCTTTAAACTACCAGAAAATGTATCAACTCTAGAAGGTTGCCTAATAGAGCCTCTAGCTGTAGGTTTTCATGCTGCTAATCAAGGTAAAGCAGAATTTGGGAAAACAGCAGTTGTTTTTGGAGCAGGCTGTATTGGATTGGTGTCAATGATGGCATTAAAATCTAAAGGTGTTAAGAATATTATCGTAGTCGACATAATGGCTAAAAGACTTGAAAAAGCTCTTGAGTTAGGTGCAACACATACGATTGATGCTTCAAAAACAGATTCCGTTGAAGAGATTAAGCTAATAACAAAAGGTAGAGGTGTCGATTTAGCTATTGAAACAGCTGGAACTACAGTAACAACAAATCAATGTATACACGCAACTGCCAAAGGTGCGACAGTAGTATTAGTAGGCTACTCTTCTACAGGCAAAATGGATTTAGAAATGAGTTTAGCCTTAGACAAAGAGTTAACTTTTGAAACTGTATTTAGATATAAACACATTTATCCAATGGCTATTGAGGCAGTATCTAAAAACGATTTAATGCTTGAGAAGTTAGTCACAGACATTTTTGATTTTGATGATGTTCCCAATGCACTTGAAAAAAGCATTCGTAACAAAAGAGATATTGTTAAATCAGTAATTCGAGTAGGGTAGATAAATGGGAAAAGTTATATGTCCTGGGGAGTTATTAATTGACTTCATTTGCTCTGATAAAACTGCATCTCTAATGGAAGGTGTTAATTTTATAAAAATGGCTGGAGGTGCCCCTGCTAATGTAGCTGTGGCAATAAAAAAAATGGGTGCTCAAGCATATATGCTTGGTGCCGTAGGAGACGATCAATTTGGTTATTATCTTGAAGAAACACTAAAAAAATATGATGTTAATACTGAGAACTTGATTAAAAACGTCTAATGCCAATACAACCTTAGCTTTTGTATCACTTGATTCAGACGGTGAAAGAGATTTCAAATTTAATCGAGGAGCAGATGCTGAATACACATATGACATGATTGATCTAAATGTACTTGAAAATGCAAATGTATTTCATTTTGGTAGTGCAACTGCATTTCTTGAAGGCGATCTTCGAGAAACTTATTTCGACCTCTTAGATTATGCGAAGGTTAATGACAAATGGATTACATTTGACCCCAATTATAGAGATGCATTGTTTGAATATGATCAAGAAAACTTTATAAGAAGCTCTAAAGAATTTATTGGCTCGGCACATATTGTCAAAGTGTCAGAAGAGGAAGCAAAGTTAATTACAGGAGAAAAGGTTATTGAGAATGCAGCTTTAGAGCTGAATTCATTAGGTGCACAGTATGTTTTGGTAACCCTTGGATCAAAAGGAGCCTTATTATCTACAGCTGATTATCAAGAATTAATACCAGTAGAATCTGTTAAAATGGTTGATGCCACGGGTGCAGGAGATGCGTTTATAGGAACCATTGTTGCATGTCTAGCAAAAATGATACATTAAGCCTTGATGATTTAAGAACATATATAGGTTTAGCCAATAAGGCAGGAGCAATTACTGTTCAGAAGTATGGCGCACTGGAATCTATTCCATATTTAAAAGAATTAATATAGCGCACTCAGTAACATTTACCCCAATAGATGTTTTGGTTCGAGTGCACAACCCAATGAAACAGCCTCACATAAATCTGTGAGGCTGTTTGCATAACGTTGATATTATTTTAAAAAGTAGAAATATCTAAAGAGTTATTCACTCATTTTCTTAGACTTATTCATACAGTCAAGCATGCCCTCAATAACTGCAGATCTAAAACCGTGTTTCTCTAAAGAGCGTACAGCTTCAATAGTTGTACCTCCAGGCGAGCAAACCATATCTTTTAATTCACCTGGATGCTTTCCTGTTTCAAGGGCCATTTTTGCTGCACCCATCACGGTTTGCGCAGCAAAATCATAGGCTGTATTCCGAGGTAAACCACCAAGCACAGCTGCATCTGCCATGGCTTCAATAAACATAAAGACATAAGCTGGTGCAGAACCACTGACCCCAATAACGGCATCGATGAGGTATTCTTTTACTATGTGTGCCTTGCCAAAAGATTCAAAAATCTTAACAATGTCATCGACTTCTTGAGAGTCAATTTGATTATTTGGACATATAGCAGACATGCCTTGACCAACTAATGCTGGCGTATTAGGCATTGTTCTTACGATCTTTTGCTCTTTGCCAACAAGGTTTTCTATCTGCTCGATAGTTACACCAGCCGCTATAGAAATAAGAGTTTTTGAAGCATCTAAAACTTCTTTTATATCCTTAAGTACTGGAGGGAAAATGTTGGGCTTAACGGCAATAATGATCCAGTCACAATTCTTTGTTAGCTCTTGTGCAGATGAAGCTGTTTGAATACCAAATTCTTGCTTCATGCTATTGAGTTTACTTGTGTTTAAATCAAAAACGTGAATATTTTCAGATGAAATCAGTTGTGCCTTAAGGATGCCACCAATCATAGCACCACCCATATTCCCAGCTCCAATAAAACCTATTATCTTATTCATAAAGCATTCTCCTATAATGTATGTAAAGAAATAAACTAAAGAATTTGCCACTGAATACACGGAAAACATGGACGTAATTTGAAAAGATAAGAAAGTACATATGGAAAGTGTATTCATTTCCACCTGTATTTAAGTTTTCAAAAATATTTTCTTCCGTGGTTTCAGTGGCTAATATAATTGTTTCAAAATCATTTTTTCTTTCTACTTAAACTGTTGTTCTGTTCGTTCGATGATTTCGTCTTGCAGTGCTTTATCTAGATTATTAAAATGATCACTGTAGCCTGCAACTCGAACAATTAAGTCATTGAAATCTTGAGGATTAGCTTGTGCTTGCAGAAGCACCTTCTTGTCTATCACATTAAACTGAATATGATGACCATCCATAGCAAAGTAAGACCTAACTAAAGAAGCCATATTATCAAGACCTGTATCACCAGCAACAACTGATGGCGTGAATTTTTGATTCAACAGGGTTCCGCCAGTATTTAAGTGGTCCATTTTAGAAGCGGACTTTATGACAGCAGTTGGGCCATTACGATCTGCCCCTTTTGCTGGTGAAATACCGTCAGGTAGAGGTTTACCAGAAAGGCGACCGTTAGCAGATGCTTCATAACACTTCCAAAGTAGACGTGACATGTTGTAGGTAGCATGTTTATGCGATAGAAACCACCTTTCATATTAGGTCTATTTGTAATAGAAGCATGGTATAAATCGAAGACAGACCGCATAATTACATCTGCATAATCATCATCGTTACCGTACTTAGGCGTTTTATTTTTTACTAAATGATGAATCATCTCGTGGCCTTCAAAATTATCTTCCATAGCTTTCATGAGTTCTTCCATAGTAAAACGCTTATTGTCAAAAACATTGTATTTAATGGCAGCTAAGGAGTCTGTTATTGTTCCTATTCCAACCCCTTGAATATAGCTAGTATTGTAACGGGCACCACCAGCATTATAATCCTTCCCTGACTTAATACAATCGTCAGTAATGACAGACATAAAAGGTGAGGGCATGGTTTCAGCATATATCTGCTCAATAATATTATTGCCCTTAATTTTAATATCTACAAAGTATTGGACTTGCTTTTGATAAGCTTCAAAGAGGGCGTCATACGTTTCAAAATCTGTTCCATATCCAAGCTCTAATCCCAGTTGTTTTCCGCTTCTTTCATCAAAGCCATTATTTAAAGTAAGTTCAAAGATCTTTGGTAAATTAAAATAACCTGTTAAAATGAAAGCTTCTTTTCCAAAGCATCCTGTTTCTATACAACCACTAGCTCCACCACCTCTGGCATCGATCAGGTCTTTACCAGCTTGAAGTTGCTCTTGAATAATAGCGTCCGTATTGTAAAAGCAGGTTGGCCCCAACCTTTACGCGAAACCGCACATGCTTTTTTAGAAAGTCTTGAGGTGTTTTTTACTTATCTGAACATTAGAACTAGGTTGTAATAATTTCATTTCATCCATGGTTTCTAAAATGAGATAACTAACCTCGTTGACACCATCGTGTCCATCCCGTGTAACACCGCCTGTATTGAGGTTGGCAAAGTCTGTATAGGTACCACTCTCTTTAAAGTAATACCAACCTTAGGTGGGCAGGTTGGTTGTTAAACTTAACCCATAAGCATTCTAACAACTCTCTTGCATCTTCACGTGTAAGGATCCCGTCTTCAACATCTTTCTGATAAAACGGGTTTAAATGCTGGTCGAGCCGTCCAGGGCTATAAGCATCCCAATTGTTTAGTTCATTATTAACACCTATATGTACAAACCAATACATTTGAATGGCTTGCCAATAGGTCTCAGGCTTATGTGCGGGTACTACTTGACAGTTTTTAGCAATACCTAATAACTCTTTCTTACGGGCTGGATCACTTTCTTCTTCAGCCATGTTCTTAGCAAATTCTACATATCGTTGGCCATACATAATTATGGCTTCACAAGTGATACGCATAGCCTTTAGCTGAGCTTTTTTTATTTAAGGCATCAGGGTCAGTGTAAAAATCTAATTGTTCTATTTCAGTATCAATTTGATCTATAAAATCTAAAAAACCAGTGTGGTAAATTTTTTCGTTCAGCAACTGTATGGCCTGGGCTACGTTGTTCCATAAACTCTGTAAAAATACCATTCTCATAACAGGTTTGCCATTCAGGTGTCACATAGTCAAAAATCCGTTTTCTTACGGACCTGTTCTCCCAGTAGGGTATGATTTTTTCTTCCTGTATCTTTCTAACATCATCTGAAACCTTGAAATAGATCCGTTCTCTAGAATCCATAACGTCCATATCTTCAAGGGTATGGCAGCAAAGTTCAGGATAAGTCGGTGCAGACTGTGGACCTTCACCTTTTTCACCAACAACAAGTTCCCCATCTAAAATGCATAGTTTTTTATGTTCTAAAATATGTTTAAAAGCAAGGGCACGTAAAATAGGTGTTTCCACAGTACCTGCATATTTTTCATAAGCTTCTGTAAGTAGTTGAGCTCTCTCAATAGAAATATGAGGTTCTGTACGTACACTTTGCTCACGTAAATTTTGAGTTCTATTGTTCATTCCTCTAGGCATATTCTTAGCCTCCTATTAATGTTTTATAACCAGCTTGGGTTAGTTTTTCTAAAACTTGATTCAACCAAGCATCATCCGGTCTCTCGAAATGATGCCCCTTATAATCACGTCCAAATCGACGGTATTTATCAACAGCAATATGGTGATAGGGCAGTAAGTGAATCTGTTCAAAATGTTCCTTTTAACCAAGTTTCTAGTTGATCTATAAAAGCGTCATTGGCATTGACACCTTTAATAAGAGGAATCCTCAACCAAATGACAGCATCTGTATTTAAAAGCTTATTCAAGTTCTCAAGTATTAAATCATTATATACACCTGTGTAATGCTTATGTTTTTCACGATTTAACACTTTGATGTCGTACAAGAAAAGATCAGTATAGGGTAATATGCGTTCAAAATGTTCAAAGGGCACATGACCACAGGTGTCTACGGCTACGTGTATGCCACGCTCCTTACATGCTTTTGCTAAAGGGACTAGAGCTTCTATTTGACACAAGGCCTCACCACCTGAAAAGGTGACGCCACCATCAGATTCCTGGTAAAAAGCTTGGTCTGCTTCTATTGCTTTCAACAAGTCTGCTGTGTTTTTTCTTCTCCAGCCACTTCTCTCGCTAGCTGAATACAATAATCTGAGCATGTTTCACAGGCAATACATGACTTATCATCATTCATGGTGATGGTCTGTTCATCCAAAGAAAGGGTATTGGCAGGACAAACACCAACACAAAATCCGCAAGATTGACACTTTTCAAGGTCATAGCTCACTTCCTTATTAAAAGAAATACTTTCAGGGTTATGACACCAATGGCAAGCCATAGTACACCCTTTAAAGAAGACGGTTGTTCTAATACCTGGACCATCATGAACACTAAACTTTTGAATGTTAAAAATCAATCCATTATCCATGGGTATTGTCCTTAGGAGTTGTAAAAGGATTAGGAGAAGAAACGACCAGTATTTTAACCACTTGGTTGGTATAGTTAGCCCAGTTATGTTCTTTAGCAGAAGCATAATGAGCCGTATCTCTCGGATAAAGAATATGTTTTTCTTCTCCAATAAAAAGGGTTAAACAACCTTCTAGGACATATACAAATTCTTCACCTTCATGCCCGTATGCATTAATAGTGTCATCATTCTCGCCTGGGAGTATTTCTATAAGACGAGGTAACATAGTTTTGTTACTTACTTCATTTGATAAATGGTAATGCATATATTTTTGATTTTCGACCTGGAAAAGTTTACGTTCTTGATAACGTAATACTGTTTGTTCAGTAGACTGAACTTTTGGGAAGAAGTAATTTAAATCTACTCCTAGTATAGAGGCCATTTGATTCAATGAATCAACAGCGATGCTTGTCATACCGCGTTCGAGCTGAGA
>LQAH01000195.1_pt1 | contig 17091 bp, 23 predicted proteins | sample 1535791 | NCBI WGS metagenome assembly LQAH01 (sample SAMN04331585, study PRJNA305678) | bioreactor metagenome | isolation source: bioreactor_4 inoculated with Wadden Sea sediment 2nd replicate of a... | place: Germany:Bremen
TAATAAACATTGTAATCGAATATGGTCTTCTTCATTAATCATAATACTGACACTCTGGTCTTCGTTTAATATTAGGGCCTTAGGTAAGCCCGGCTTAATAAAGTCAGTACTGACTAAATGTTTCTCTAATAATATTCTTTTTTCAACTGCATTCAGTTCAGATAAATGAACCAGCTTATGTTTGTGACCAAAAACAGTATCCAATTCATTTATTTTTTTCTCAATATCATCAACTAGCATCATGCACTTTTTTTGATTTAAGGCCTGGGAAAAGGATACGTAGAAAAATTACGCGCTAATCTCAGGCGGGTACTTATAACGATTTCACTCAAAGGGCCTTCTCTATCCATCCAATTAGTCATTGTGTTCACCACTTTGTTTTAACTCTTCTTCTAAAAAATGAATACGATCTCTTATTTCAACTGCTTTTTCAAAAGCTTGTTTACTTACAACACGATCTAGCTCTTTTTGCAGTTCCATAATCTCTCTTTCATACGAATTGCACACTAGCTCGTTTGGGTATTTTACCTGTATGATTTTCATACCCATGAACACGTTTTATTAAAGGTATGAGTTTTTCTTCAAAGGTCTGGTAACATTCGTCGCATCCCAAACGTCCTGTTTGCTTAAATTTTCCGTAGTTCATACCACACTTGTTACATGTAGTCGTTTTAATATAGTTTACTTTTAGAGGTGAACTTTGAACCGAATCAATGAGGTTGGCTAAAAAATTATTCGTCGTAAATGGTGTCTCAAAGTCTATGGTTTCTTGCTTTTTCGCACAATTTTCACACATGTGTATTTCTTTCTTACTACCATCTATAACTTTGGTTACATGAACCGTTGCATCTAACTGTTACACCGTTCGCAAATCACAGCATTCACTCCCATCTTATCCTTATATTATATACCCTAAGTTATTGGGTGGCATCACATACTAAAGCTAGATCTATTATAACGTTTTTCACATAAATACTAAAACAATCTCTTTATTGTTCTTTTACATTTAATACACAAAAATCCCCCTACGCAAGTAAGGGGATTCATAAGTTATAAAATTATCTCTTGGTTTTATTCTTCGTTTTTCTCAGTTATTACTTTTTCAGCTAAGTTTGAAGGCATTTCATCATATCTTTCAAAGTTCATAACAAACTCACCACGGGCTTGTGTCATTGAACGAAGGTCCGTAGCATATTTGAACATTTCTGCTAAAGGCGCTTCTGCAACAACCTTTTGGAACCCTTTTGAACTTGGTTCCATACCAAGGATACGACCACGACGTTTATTCATGTCACCCATAATATCGCCCATGTAATCGTCTGGAATAACGATTTCAACATGCATAATAGGCTCTAGCATAACTGGTTTGGCTTCAACTAAGCCTTTTTTTGAAGGCCATTGACGCTGCCATTTTAAATGCCATCTCACTTGAATCAACCGCATGGTATGATCCATCTAGTAAAGTTGCACTTAAGTTAACCACAGGATAACCAGCTAATACACCTTATCTAACAATCGTGAAGTCCTTTTCTACAGCTGGAATATATTGTTTTGGAACAGAGCCACCGAAAATTTCTTCTTTAAATACAAACATTTCTTGTGAAGGTTCAAAACGAATATGAACATCACCAAATTGACCAGCGCCACCCGATTGTTTCTTATAACGGCCTTGTACTGTTGCAGAACCCTTAATCGTCTCACGATAAGCAATCTTTTGGTCAACAAGTTCAACTTCAACTTTAAAATCATTCTTCAATTTATTTGTTACAACCATTAACTGCATGTTACCTTGACCACCGACTAATAACTGTTTCGTTTCACGGTTTCTTTCAATTTTTAGAGATGGATCTTCTTCTAGTAACTTTGTTAATGCAGTACCAATTTTTTCTTCATCGCCTTTAGCTTTTGGTTCAATCGCCATATATAAACAAGCTTCAGGTACTTTAATACCTTTATACTTAATCGGGTTATTCTTATCACAAAGGGTATCGCCTGTTTCTGCGTAAGACATTTTAGCAGTTGCACCAATGTCACCAGCTACAACATGAGCACACTCAAGTTGTTCCTTACCTCTCATTAAGAAGACAGAACCAACTTTTTCGGTTTTATCCTTATTGGCATTGAGGACTTCCATATCTTTTTCAATCGACCCTGAATACACTTTAAAGAGTGATATCTTACCCACAAATGGATCCACAATTGTTTTAAAAATAAGTGCCGAGAACGGTTCATTTTCATCTATGTGACGAATTTCTTTTTCACCTGTATCAGGGTGTGTTCCCCAATACTCACCCTCGAACATATCCTTTGGAGTAGGCATATAGTCAAAGATCATCTCTAACAGAGTTTCAACACCTATTTGCTTTGTTGCAGAACCAACAAGTACAGGTACAACTTCACCGTTGATAACGCCTTTTCTCAAACCAGCATGAATTTCTTCAGTTGTAAATTCTTCACCTTCAAAATATTTTTCCATAAGTTCTTCAGACGTTTCAGCAACTGCTTCAATTAGATTGTCTCTGATTGTTGCAATACGGTCTGCTAATTCTTCAGGAACATCAGCGTCATTACATTTCTTGCCATCAAAGACACGGCCTTTCATGTCTACAACGTTTACGAACCCCTTAAAGTCTTCACCATCGCCCATTGGTACGACAAAAGGGGCAACTTTCTTACCGAACTTTTCTTTTAACTCAGCAATCAATTTCATATAATCTATATTATCTTTATCCATTTTTGTTTATGAATAAGATTCTTGCTTACCACGTTCATCCATGTAACGCCATTCTTTTTCAGTTCCAACTTGTATGCCCGATGTAGCATCAATCATAATGACTGCACCACCAGATACACGCATACCACCATTGGCATCTGCTACATAGTCAAAATACCCTGGTGTATCTACTATATTATATTTCGAGTTATTCCATTCTACTGGAATAACGGATGTTCTCATTGAAAAGTTTCTTGCAATTTTCTTCTTTATCAAAATCTGATACAGTCGTGCCATCATCAACGCTACCCATTCGACTTGTTAATCCCAACGTGTGTAGAACAGCCTCAGTCAAAGTTGTCTTTCCAGTACCACCATGTCCCAATAAAGCAATATTTCGAATTCTGTCAACTTTGTAATCCCTCATAACTCTGTTCCTCCTTGATCTCGTATTTTGATATTGTGCGTCAATTCACACCCATACATAGGTTTGCTATATTTCTTTTTTTGAAGCTATATGTAAAAGGATTTTGAATTGCGCAAATTTTGTGACACATTAGTTATAATTCTAGGAGAGTTACAAAAATCCTCTAACTAATTCTATTTTTTTGAAAATTTCAAGATTTCTCAGATAAAATCTGCCCATTTATGACTCTTCATTTCCGTTCTCATAAATATAGATAGGTGATTCTTGTTGTTTTCGATGAATTAGATCTCTATAAAATAATCTATGTAACTCTCCAAAAACCGCACATAAATCTTTATATCCCAAAGACACATACTTTAAACATCTTTTTCATAAAAAAAATAGAGAGGAAAGTTATCCTCTCTATTTAACGTATTCTAATTGGTTTATAACCATTGTTTGATTGAATTTTAAGCATCATGCTTTAAATAATCATCCATGGCTTTTGCAGCATGTCGTCCGTCAGCAATAGCCTTACATACTAAAGATTGTCCAGTATGCATATCGCCAGCTGAAAAGACACCTTGTATATTGGTTTGATTCTGTTCATTTGTTGTCACATTGCCTCTTTTATCAAACCCAACACCTAATTTTTCTAGTAAAGCATCTTGCTCTGGATGTAAAAAACCCATTGCAAAGAGAACTAAATCAGCTTCCAGTGTAAACTCACTGTCTTTTACTTCTTCCATATGACGTCGACCCGTTTCATCTTCTACCCATTCTAACTGAACACAATGAATCTTATGGACTTTTCCATGACTTCCGCTAAAATATTGAGTTGCCACACTCCACTGTCGCTCACCACCTTCTTCGTGAGCAGAGTTTGTGCGCAGAATCATTGGCCAATGTGGCCAAGGCATATTGTCAGTTCTTCCGAGAGGTGGCTTAGGCATCAGTTCAAGCTGATACACTTCATTAGCACCTTGTCGAATAGCAATACCTAAACAATCAGCACCTGTGTCACCACCACCAATGATAACGACATTTTTACCATGTGCATTAATAGGTGCTTCATTTTGATTCACTTTACCTAAATTGATTGCATTTTGTTGTGTTAAATAATCCATGGCAAAATGAATCCCACCCAATTCACGACCATCTACACCCAAGTCTCTTGGTACCGTTGATCCACCACATAAGCAAACGGCATCATATTTTGACTTTAATGCTTCTACCGATAGGTCTACACCTACATTTACACCTGTTTTAAAACGAACACCTTCCGTCTCAAGTTGATCAAGGCGCCTTCTTAAAACCCATTTTTCTAGTTTGTAATCAGGTATACCAAGGGCTAAAATACCACCAATTTCGTCCGCACGCTCGTAAACCGTAACAGCATGGCCCCATCTGGCCAATTGTTGAGCAACTGTTAATCCAGCGGGCCCAGAGCCTACAACAGCAACTTTTTGACCCGTTTTTATAACCGCAGGTCTTGGCAGAACCCATCCTTCTTTAAATCCTTTTTCTATGACGCTTAGTTCAATTTCCTTCGTTGTTGCGGCTTCATCATTAATGCCTAAAGTACAAGCAGCTTCGCAAAGTGCTGGACACAACCTACCAGTGAATTCTGGAAAATTATTGGTCTTATGAAGAATATCCAAAGCCTTGTGCCACTGGTTGTCTTTTATAAGTTCATTAATGTCTGGAAGTACATTCCTAGCGGACATGCATAGTTACAATACGCAACCCACAATCCATACACCTTGCCGCTTGCTTGGCTATAGCCTCTTCTGACTGTGGGATGTAGATTTCACGATGGTGTTTAATCCGTTCATCCACAGGCAATTTTTCTGCTGATTTCCGATTGTATTTCATAAATCCTGCTCGATTATCCACTCTCATCACCCGCTAAACAGTCAATCATCATGTCATCTCTCGATTCTAAATCTCGCGATATTGAGGACTGATTACTTTAATTAATTGCGCCGACGTTTCTTCCCATTGATTCAATAAACGTTTTGCCTTTTGACTATCCGTATACCTAATATGATTCTCTATCATTTTCTTAACAAATTTTTAAATCTTCCTTTGACAACTTTTCTGTTTCAATCATTTCATAATTGCAACGGGCTGTAAATTTTTGATCTTCGTCTAAGACGTATGCAATACCGCCACTCATACCCGCTCCAAAGTTGCGACCTGTTTTACCTAAAATAACGATTCTACCACCAGTCATATACTCGCAGCCATGCTCACCAACACCTTCAACAACTGCTAAAGCACCACTGTTACGTACGGCAAAACGTTCACCAACTTTACCACTAATATATGCTTGACCAGATGTCGCACCATATAGCAAAGTGTTACCAGCTATAATATTATTTTCAGCTAATAAAGATGATTTTTCATGAGGCTTAACAATGATTTTCCCACCTGACAATCCTTTTCCAAGATAATCATTGGCATCACCTTCAAGCTCTAGCGTTACACCCGGTGCTAAGAAAGCTCCAAACTTTGACCAGACGTCCCTTGAAGTGTTAATGAATGGTATCTTCAGCTAAGCCTTCTTTACCAAAACGTTCTACAACTTCACCGGATAACATTGTACCTACCGAACGGTCTACATTACCTATCTCAAATGTTGATTTAATAGGCTTTTGATCATCAAGTGTATCCTTAACTGTTTCGATGATTCTACGATCCAGCACGTCAACAGTTTGATCCGCTTGTTCTTGTGTCTTTCTGTGACCAAATCGTGAAGGTAATTCTGGTCTATAAAGGATTGGTGATAAATCTACATCCTTCGTTTTCCATGTTCGGTTAGCATCATCAACCTCTAAAAGGTCAACTCGCCCAATCATTTCATTTAATGTTCTGATTCCCAGCTCAGCCATAATTTCTCTTAGTTCCATGGCAATAAAACGGAAGAAATTTATAACATGTTCTGGTTTCCCTTTAAACTGTTTTCTCAGCTCAGGGTCTTGGGTTGCAACACCTACTGGGCATGTATTGTTATGACACTTTCTCATCATAATACATCCACAAACAATAAGGGGAGCTGTTGCAAAACCAAATTCTTCTGCGCCAAGCAGTGCACCAATAGCAACATCGCGTCCTGTTCTCAACTGTCCATCAACCTGCACTGCAATACGACTCCTTAGATTATTGAGCAGCAATGTTTGATGCGTCTCAGAAAGCCCCAGCTCCCAAGGAACACCGGCTGTTTTAATAGACGTAATTGGTGCTGCACCAGTACCGCCGTCATGACCGCTAATGAGTACCATATCGGCACTCCCTTTTGCAACACCAGCCGCAACTGTACCAACACCCATTTCAGAAACCAATTTAACACTTACACGTGCTTTTTGATTTATGTTTTCAAATCGAAAATCAATTGTTCTAGATCTTCAATAGAATAAATATCATGATGTGGAGGTGGTGATATAAGATCAATCCCCGGAATCGAGTGCCTTACTTTTGCAATTTCTTCAGTCACTTTGGCCCCTGGTAAATGGCCACCCTCTCCAGGTTTAGCCCCTTGTGCTACTTTTATTTGTAATTCTTCAGCATTAATTAAATAGTTTGCATTTACACCAAATCGTGCTGCTGCAACTTGTTTAATTGCACTTCTTTTTAAATCACCATTATCTGTTTTAACATAACGCTTGTCGTCTTCTCCACCTTCTCCAGAGTTACTCTTGCCACCAACTCTGTTCATGGCTACTGCTAATGTTTCGTGCACTTCCTTACTCAAAGATCCAAAAGACATGGCTCCAGTTGCAAAACTTTTGAATAATATTTTCAACCGATTCGACTTCATCTAGAGGAATAGATTCTTGCTTTTTAAATTTCAATAAGCCACGAATTGTTTTCAGTTTTCTCGACTGATCGTTAATTTGTCCAGCATATTCTTTATAAATACTGTAGTCATCAGTCCTACATGAATGTTGTAACTTTGCTATGGCATCGGGACTGAGTAGGTGAGTTCCTTCACCTTTTCTCCAGTGAAGGTCCCCTCCTAATTCAAGTTGCTGAGCATCAACATTGATTTCGAACGCTTTCTTGTGGCGCATCAATATCTCTTTGGCAATCACATCAAATTTGACGCCTGATAACCGGTACGGAGTACCAGCAAATACTGTTCTGCAATTGCTTTGTCCAGCCCTATAACTTCGAAGATTTGAGCTCCGTTGAAGCTTCTAAGTGTAGAAATACCCATCTTCGATGTAATCTTTCTAATGCCATACCCTAAAGCACGTACATAGTTCATACTTGCTTTTTTGATTGTTGTTTCTTTTATATACAATTGCTGTTTAACAAGGCTGTTAAGTGTTTCTAAAGCTACATACGGATAAATAGCTGTAGCACCATATCCTAACAACAAAGCCATATGGAAAGCATCTCTGGCTTCACCCGTCTCAACAATTAAATCTACTTTTGTACGTAGTTTTTTATTTATCAGATGATTATGAACAGCTGATATGGCAAGGATACTTGGCATTGGAGCACGGTATCTATCGGCATCTCTGTCACTTAAAATGATAATGCGATAACCTCTAGCTATGCTTTCTTCTACACGGTTTAAAAGTGCTTCCAAAGCATTTTTTGAGGCCTCTTTCATATTGGTCTGCTTCAAAAATAATAGGAATGGTAATACTTCTTAAAGAATCTACTTCTAAGTTTTTAATTTTTTCCATTTTCTCAGCGTATAATATGGGTTGCTCTAGTTCTACAAACGGTTTCGCTTTTTTATCATTGAGCTGTTTAAGGATATTACCCGAACGACCTAAATATTGATTTAAGGACATTACCTTTTTTTCACGTATAGGATCTATCGGCGGATTTGTTACTTGCGCAAACAATTGGCGGAAATAATTAAACATTAAATGTGGCTGATCAGAAAGTACGGCAAGTGGCGCATCATTCCCCATAGAACTGATGGCTTCTTTACTCTTTTCCCCCATTGGCGCCAACACGCGTTTGAGTTCTTCTTCTGTATAACCAAATATTTTTTGTTTTTCTACGAGTTCCTCATCATCCATGCGTAATAAAGCTTTATTTACACGCACCTCTGATAAATCGACTTTATTGTCACGGATCCATTTCGCATAAGGTTTGTCGTGAGATATAGCATATTTTACTTCGTCGTCATAAAGCACCTTCTTTTGTTCTGTATCAACGACAAATATTTTACCTGGTCCTAACTTACCTTTCGTTTCAATCCGTTCTTCTGGCACCTTTAATACCCCAGACTCAGATGCAACAATAACAACGTCGTCCTTAGTAATGACATAACGTGCAGGTCTTAATCCATTGCGATCTAAAGTTGCACCAATCTGAATACCATCTGAATAGACTATTGTAGCAGGACCATCCCATGGCTCTACAAGACCTTCATGATATTCATAAAATGCACGTAAATCCTCAGGCATTGTTTTATCGTATCTCCACGCTTCTGGCATTAACATCTTAAGCGCATGAGACATGGTATACCCATTTAATATTAAAAACTCAAATACATTATCTAAATTACATGAATCACTGCTATCTGGTTGAACAACCGGAAGCACCTTTTCAAGGTCATCATTAAAATATTTGGATGTCACATCACCTTCACGGGCATTCATCCACTTCACATTACCGCGTATTGTGTTAATCTCACCATTATGCGATATATATCGATAGGGGTGAGCTAGCCTCCATGACGGGAAAGTATTGGTACTGTAGCGTTGATGTACCGTGGCCAAAGCACTGACCATACGTTCATCCTGTAATTCTGGGAAAAGTTCTCTATTTGATATGCTAAAAACTGACCTTTATAAATAATGGTTTTAGACGATAAACTACATACATAAAATGCATCTGTATAAGCTTTGCCAGCTTCAACTATTTCTTGTTCTACACGTTTACGAACAATGTATAACTTACGCTCAAATGCAAGGTGATTTGATTCATTATTTTTGATAAAAACTTGCTGCACAACTGGTCGTGTCCCCTGAGCAGAAACACCACAGGCTTTATCATTTACAGGTACATCTCGCCACCCTATAAGTTCTTGTCCTTCTTCTTTCAAAATACGTTCAAATATACCTTCACAGTAGTAACGTGCATTGGGTTCCATGGGTAAAAACACCATTCCAACACCATAGCTACCTTCCTGAGGCAGTGTTATTCCTTTCATTCCAAGTTCTTCATCAAAAAAAACATGGGGAATTTGAATCATAATCCCTGCACCATCACCCGTTTCAGGATCTGCACCTGTAGCCCCTCTATGAGACATATTTTTAAGAATTTGTAGACCATCTTTAATCATGCGTGGGTTTTCTCACCTTTTAAATTAGCTATAAACCCAACACCGCAACTTCCTTTTTCAAACATCGGATCATATAAACCCTGTTTTTCAGGATAATTCTTTAGTTGACACATTATAAACCCCCCGATCCCATTTCTTATTAGGCTCTTTTATTTGTATGGCCTATTACTTATCACTCTGCATTTTTCGTCGCCCCACGACGGACATTTGTCGCCGTCATAATTTGCGAAATTTTCAGACAACTCTCAAGTTGTTGAACCCTAGTATACTTACGGACATTGCAATTGTCAATGCTGAAAATTGCAAAAATCGTTTTCCTGTTTTGTCTTTTTTTAGGTTTTTGGTTAAAACCAACTAAGGAAAACGTTTCTCTTTGGTTGGTTTGACTAAACCTTTTTGTATTCATTATCCAATGCCTTTTTCTGCCAGTGTCCGCTGATGCAAGACGCATTTTCATTTCTTGCATTTTCAACCAGTTTTATTTAACTAGTTTTTCTTAACTTCACCCCTCGAGGAGTCAATAAATCAAAAAAGAACAGTTGATAATGATCAACTGTTCCAGCTTATAGAAAAACTCCTTAACTTCTTTGTCACGGCACATTTTACCGACTCTTATTTATGTCTGTATAAACTGCGATCCGCTAAAATGCTTGTTCAGCGAATTTAAGGCTTTTTCAACAAGCTCAGTCTGTAGACTTCATCTACAGACTAAACAGTTTGATAATAATCAACTGTTCACCATATATATCTAATTAAATTTAAACAATGCCAGACATTTTTATAACTTCTACTCCATCTTTCTCCCATAGTTCAATAATTTTATTAAGACCTATAGAATCACTTGCCATATGACCAGCTACAATTATGTTTCCGATGCCTTGAGATTCGACTGCTTTCTTTACATTCTCCGGCACATGCATACACACAATGGTCCCAACACCTGCTTGGAAATAGGCTTTAAAGACATCCTCACCACCATTGGTCCCTCCCGCCATTAAAACAGCTATCTTGCCAGCATAGTCTTCTGGTCCACCGACACGAATAACAGGTTTCCCCTCTGTTTTTTGGTATTCTTCTATTAAATTCAAACCTTCTAAAACATCTTTTAGTTTTGCTTTAGGTTTATCTTTAACAATCTCGTTTAAATGCCCTTGTATATATCTTTCTGTTATAAAATCTGCTGGTATATGAATATTCATATAAGGCATGTCCAATAGTTTAGCAGCCGAACGCGACCTGTCATAATTACGCACATGAGACCCTAGCTCAACTTGTTTCATCCGTTTTCGTATCATTTTCTGTGCGTGATTAATAGGAATCCCAACTCCATCATTTATCAATTGCACTTCATGACTCATGAACTTTATAATTTGATCTCCAGCTGTCGGATGATGACTTATAACAACATCTACTTCCAACTCTTTTCCAAGTAGAATTTCAGGTGTTTCCATGTCTACACCAATAAGCACTTTTTTAATATCTTTACCTTCTAAATATATCCCTGTATCAGCAGGTTCTTTTTCAAGCCCCGCTAAAGCCAGTGCTTTATCCATTAATTCTCGAGTCGTAATCATCTATAGTCCTCCTAATATATCTTTCTTATACATCTAGTATAGCCTTTATTTAAAGCCATACGCTATTTATTACAATATTTCTATATTTCAAAGCATGCAAGAAGGTAGCAATCAAAGATTGCTACCCTATCTCTTGTCCCTTGTTTCTTTCCTGTTTCCTATCTCTTGTTTCCTGTTTCCTATCTCTTGTTTCCTGTTTCCTACTTTTCCTGTTTCCTATCTCTCGTCTCCTATTTCGATAATTTTAAGGCATGGTTATTTTTAACAACATTGCCCGCTACTTTTTTATCATTATATACGGCTGTAATACTGAAGTAGTAGGTCTCACCTGATTCAAACTTACTGAAATCGCCATTCTTGTATGACTCTCCAGAAGAAATGGTTTCATAGGTTTTTGTTTTATTCTGTAATCCATATTTTATAACCATTTTCAGGATATATAGGTGTAGAATCTGATTTCGATGCTACCACTTTATAACCATTCAATTTACCATGGTCAATTTGACTCCAGTTGAGTTTTAACATACCATCTGACTTAGTAACTGTTAGTTTCGGTGTTATATAGTCACCATAACTTACCGAACTCGATGATCCAGGTACTTTGTACTGAACAACATTACTTGTTAATTTACTACCATCACTATATATTGCAGTAATAGCAAAATAGTACTTTTCTCCACCTTGGAAACTACCTACATCGCCACCATTGTATCCATCACCAGCAGCTACATATTCATATGTTCTTGAGGCATCTGTGATCCATTTTTTTGTATCCGTTATCAGGATAAGCAGGTGTTCCATCACTTTTAGATGCCACAACTTTGTAACCACTTAACTGATTATTACTAATTTTCGTTCCAGTAAAGCTTTTAACTTTCCATCTGTTTCTTTAATACTCAAGCTTGGTTTAACCAAATCATAATCTACAGTTTCACCTGTCATCTTCGCTGACACGGCATTTCCTGCTATTTTTCGGTCCTTATATACAGCTGTTACACTAAAATAATAGGTTTCCCCAGACTTAAATTGACCAATATCTCCACCATTATATCCTGCTCCATTTTTAATGGTAATAGATGTTGTATCACTATTGGTAATCCATTTATAATATCCATCACTCGGATAAGCAGGTTGGCTATTATATTTTGATGCCACTACTTTATAGCCGTTTAAATTAGAGTTATTAATTTCATCCCACTTAACTGTTACTTTACCGTCATCTGTATATACTCGAACATTTGGAGTTACATAGTTTTCCGTTACAACTACTTCAGGCTCTTCTACAGGCGTACTTCCCATGTCTTCAAATGTAATTTTTTCACCATCCAAATCTATGTTTTCACCCGTTATTACCATGTTAAGTAAGACGGCAGATTCAGCTCTTGTAAGGGCATCTCCAGGGTTAAAGTAGCGTTTACTCCCTGACTCTGAGCCGCTCATAATACCTTTATCAACTGCAATGGCAACATACTTTTTTAAATTCGATGATATCTCATCTTCGTCTTTGAAAACATCCAGATCATTCAAATCATAAGAAGCATTTTCATACCCCAAGGCTTTAACAAGGGCTACTGCCATGTCTTCACGTACAGCTTTACTTTGTGGTTTAAACAAAACTTGACTACCCGATTTATAACCCGTTAAATAATACTTTGATGTTTCAACATAAGGTACTGCCCAATAAGAGTCTTCCATGTCAGCAAAACTAGATTTTGCATTCCAATCTACTGCTAAATTCAAACTTTTTACCATCATGGTCGAAAACTCATCTCTTTTAACCGATTGATTAGGTTTAAAAGTCCCATCATCATACCCGTTAATAACACCGTACTTAACCATTTGCTCGATAGCATCGTGAGCCCAATGGTCATTAGCTACATCTGAAAATTTCCCCGATGTACTCCCAGCTCCGTATACAGAACCTATTAACATTAATCCAATTAAGATGAATGATACCATCTTCTTCATTTGTTTTCTCAACCCGGACACCTCCATGTGTTCTTCTGCATCTCAAACAGAAGTTCTTGAGTTAATCTTATCACCCTATTACCTTTACAAATAGATTATCGTTTAACATTAAGAACTTTTTAACATATTTAACACATACCCACCTAAAGTTCTACTTGAACCTTGTATTTCATATGCCAAAAAGTATGATCTTTTTGTCTAAATATTACAGCTAAGTTACGATTCTTAAGAAACCTTAAGAAAATATTATTTTTGTACAACAAAAAAACCCACTCATATTTTAACAAGTGGGATTTCAATTTTTTCATTTATATATAATTATTAATAATTTTTTGTCAGCGTAACCAACCCATCCACCTTCGTTAACAAGCGTCTTATCAAAACCTCCTATTTTAAATGGAAGTTCCTCTGTATCACCTTCAGCATTAACAACTATTTTGTCATTGGTTACATCTATAGTTACAATTGTTTCTTTGCTACTATACTTAGTAAACAGTGTATCAATCTGTTCTTTCTCAAGTTCAATGGCAAACATGCCACAGTTGTACATATTTTGTCTAAATATACGTGCAAAACTCTCTGCTATAACAACATTAATACCATTGACTTCTAAAGCCCAAGGTGCATGTTCTCTCGAAGATCCACACCCAAAATTCGCACGGGTAATAATTACCGCTTTATCATTAAGATCCTTTGATACATCGAAGGTTGGCATAGATAAATCTTCGAGTAAATAAGGTTTTAATGCTTCTTTTGTAATTTCTGTTAAATACCTAGCAGGTATAATTTCATCTGTGTTTATATCGTCTCGGTCCAAGAACAAGACTTTTCCACTAAAACTCTTCATTTCTAATCAACCTCCCCTATGGTTTATATATATCAGAATTCGTAATACTACCCACTATAGCTGATGCTGCGGCTGTAGCCGGGCTCATTAAGTGGACCGTTCCACCTTTACCCATACGACCATTAAAGTTTCGGTTCGTTGTTGCACCGCATGCTTCTCCACTTGCAAGGACGCCATTACTCATTCCTAAACAGGCACCACAGGTTGGATTAGTAACACAGAATCCAGCATCCTGAAATATTTCAATTAGACCTTCTTTTAAAGCTAATGAGTAAATTGCAGGCGTAGCTGGACTTACAATAGCTCTAACATCATCGCTAATCTTCTGTCCTTTCAAAATGCTTGCTGCAACACGTAAATCTTCTATGCGACCATTGGTACAAGAACCAATATAAATCTGATCTAAATCAGTTCCTTGCATTTCAGTAACTGACTTGACTTGATCAGGTTTGTAACCAAAGGTAACCATTGGCTCAAGTTCAGTCACATCATATTCGTACACTTTTTCATAGTCTGCATCTGCGTCTGATACCCATTTAGAATAGTCTTCAAGAGCTGCTTCCTTCGATTCATATTCATCTTGAATAAAAGGCCATAAGTATTCAACAGTCGTCATATCTGGGTAACAAATACCACATGTACCCCCAGCTTCTATGGCCATGTTACAAAGTGTCATTCTAGATTCCATAGACATTTCATCTACGACAGAGCCAGTAAACTCTATAACCATATTAGTAGCACCATTAACTGTAAGTTCTTTATTATAAAAGAATTAAATCTTTTGCATAACACCTTCTTGTAGATCATTCAAAACAAATTTAAATGGTTTTAGGAGCATGAAAAGCACAAACACCTTTCAAAATTCCCACTTCTAAGTCTGTTGTTCCAATACCCGCCGCAAATGCACCAAATGCACCATGGGTACATGTATGAGAATCCCCCATTATAATAGTGTAACCAGGTCTAACATATCCTTTTTCAGGGAAGATGGCATGACACACACCATTTCTACCTATATCAAAAAAGTCTTTAATATTATGACGTTTCGCCCAATCTCTTAAGATCTTACCTTGTTCAGCTGTTTTAGAATCCTTTGCAGGTGTAACATGATCGATTACAGCTTTAATTTTTGTAGGATCAAATACTCTATCCATACCTCTTGCCATCAAATCTGTTATGGCAATTGGTGTTGTAATCTCATGACAAAATACTCTGTCTAATTTTTAAAACATGTGTATCTGGAAACGGCATGTCTACTCTGTGTGCATCGAATATCTTTTGTGCAATGGTTTTTCCCATGATTTTCACTCCTTCATATATTGTTCGAATTTTCCGACTCTTCAACCTCTTATCTGCTCTCATATGTCAGTTAGAGGACACCTGTCTAGTAAATCGTTTAATGGTATTATAAACCCTCTAATGATATAATTGAAATGCATATTGTTTATATTTATCATAACCGGAGGTTATACTATGAGCGTAGACATGGAATTGTATAAAGTTTTTCATTGTGTAGCAGAAAACAAAAGCATATCAAAAGCAGCCAATGCACTGTTTGTGAGTCAGCCAGCAATTAGCAGAGCTATTCAAAAACTTGAAAGTCAGTTAAATTGTACGCTCTTCATAAGAAGTTCACGAGGTGTTGTTCTATCTAAAGAAGGAGAAGTTCTTTATGGACATGTTTCTAAAGCTCTTAATGAAATAAGTATAGGAGAGGATTTAATAGAAAAACTCAAAGCTACCGAACTCGGAACGATTCGTGTTGGTGTCAGTAATTTACTATGCAAACATTTACTTATTCCATATTTAAAGAGTTTTCATCAAACGTACCCACAAATAAAATTTGCAGTCATAAATAATACTACTCACGAAACTTTAAAATTATTAAATAAAGGAGCTATCGATTTCGGGATTGTTAGTTCACCTTCAGATATAAATCATTATACATTTACACCTTTTATTGGACATACATGATATTTTTGTTGCAAAATCTGACCTTTATCCCGAATTAAATAAAACAACAACAATAAATGAATTATCAAAGTATCCGATTATGCTTTTAGAACCCGATAACATAACACGTCAATATTTGGACCGTTTTTTATTGCATAGCGATATGGTTCTTCATCCAGAAATTGAAATGGGAAGCATGGAGTTTTTGATAGAGTTTGCCAAGATAGGCCTTGGAATTGCTGCTGTACTCAAAGAATTTGTACAAAAAGACCTTGAAACAGGTGAATTAATCGAAATCCCACTTAAAGTGAGTCCACCTGGTAGACCTGTTGGAATTGTGACACATAAAGATATTCCAGTTTCAATGGCATCTCAAAAATTTATAGACTACATTCAAACCCATTCTAAAAAATAGTGCTCTCTTGTTGTATTTTACGGTCAAAAAAAACTAAGTTTATCTTAGGTTTTTATCAAGTCTTTCATTTGACCATATGCTAATTCAGCTAATGTCTTCCATTTATCAATATCTGTTTCTTTTACCTCATACCAAGCTTTCATTGGGGGTTTGTTTTTAAACGGACTCAAATAACCGTAATCCTCAACACCGTAATCTTCTATGGGAAACTCCTTACCTAGTTTAAAGACCATCATGTCTTTATAGTAAAAAGCAAATACTTTCCCCTTAAATGTTATAGCTGGACAAGACATCATTTTTCCATGATCAACGGATTCAAGAGTTGTTACCATTTGTTCTTGGATTAATTCAAACTGATCTTTGCCACACTCCATACTAAACCTCCTTCAACATAAAACACACTTTAAAAGGTAAATGTTTAAACGTTTTAGTTTTAGTCATTTTAAATCCTTGAAGTTGATACCACTCTTTTAGAACACTATTTCCATCAATCAGTCCAAGTTTTATAAAATGGCCACCTTTATTTCCTACAGTAGTACAGGCAAATTCAACAAGCTTTGCACCAATTCCTTTAGATCTTACGGGCGTTAGTACAGCAAGTTTTGATAATTCATATGTAACTTTGTCTTTTTGCTTAAGACCAACACACCCCAATAGTTGGTTGTCCTTATACAGCCCATATATGATAACACCCTTATTCATACTGGTCTTTAATTTTCCATAATCAATAAAAGCTCCGTTAGAAGGACAGTTCTCTTGTGTTAGTCCAAATTCTAAAGCAATAGGCCCAAATGCATCACGCAACAATGCTACGCATGCTTTTAGCTGTTCATCCGTTTCAATTTAAGTGGATTCCATTTCTTTGACTCGTTTTTCATTCTTCATTTCCTATTCTTAATAAA
>LQAH01000196.1_pt1 | contig 17069 bp, 29 predicted proteins | sample 1535791 | NCBI WGS metagenome assembly LQAH01 (sample SAMN04331585, study PRJNA305678) | bioreactor metagenome | isolation source: bioreactor_4 inoculated with Wadden Sea sediment 2nd replicate of a... | place: Germany:Bremen
CAAAAAATGTAATGATCTTTACGAAGCTGTTGAGAATACAATCAAGAAGAATGATCTTTCTGCTGATCTTAGCAAAGTTCAGGACTTAAAAGAAATGGTCCAAAGTGGTGTAATGAAAACACCAGCCCTGATGATTGATGGAAAACTTGTTGCTTCGGGACGTGTCCCTTCATCAAAGGAATTAGAAAAACTACTGCTCTAAGAGGAGGTTACTATGGATATTCGTATATATGATGAAGTGTGTTGAGGATACTGTAAATTGATGCCGATCGTGAAAGCGGCAATGGAAAAAAAGGGTATGAAAGCAAATCGAAAGCACCCTATCCCTATTATTGGAGACCAAAACGAACATCGTAGATTAGGTTTAAGCGATGACCTCCCTGTATTAATGATTAATGGCGTAATAAAATCGAAAAAGAGATTACCTTCAATTAATGAAATTGTAGACATGATTGAAGAAGAAGAATAAAAATCCCCTAGTTTATAAAAAAATAATAAACTAGGGGATTGACTTTAAAGTGAACCTTCCATGCTTTCTTTTAGGGTTAAAGCATTAAGAATTATCTCTGCCGATCTAATATTTGTTGCTAAAGGAATAGTATGAACATCACAAACCCGAAGAAGTGCAAGTACATCTGGTTCATGAGGTTGTGCAGTCAATGGATCTCTTAGAAAAATTACCATATCCATTTCTTCATCAGCAATTTTAGCACCTATTTGTTGATCGCCTCCAAGGGGGCCAGATAAAAAACGATGAACCGTTAAGCCAGTTGCTTCTATAATACGTAAACCCGTTGTACCTGTAGCCGATAGTGCATGTTTTTCTAAAGTAGCTTTATGTTTCTTGGTAAATTCAACCATGAGGTCTTTCTTTTTATCATGGGCAATAAGTGCAATATTCATAGGTCACCTCTACTCTATAATTTCAAATGTTTCTAATATGTCATGCATCCAAACTACATCTTCTTCTGTGTAACCAGACTTTTTATTAAATAATACAGCTATCACTTTATTGTCTTCTTTAGCTATATAGTAACAAAATTGCGTTTCTGTTGCATGGTCATCGATGTAAGCACCAAAGAATTGAGTACCATTATCTAATACTACTTCCGTCTTTTCTTCTAAATGTAATAACTATCTGATGAAACCTCTTCTTCGATACTCATTTCATCAACTACTTTATTTTCATCTTTTACAACAGAAAGTTGCAACATTATTCCGTTCTTAGCAGCCAGATTCCATACCCCAGCCACTTCGTCCACAGTTGTGTTTACTTCTATCCAAGTTCCTGGTAACGTAATAGCAAACTGGTCAAACATATATTTATCTGTTACTTCAGTTCCTTCTGGTAAAACAAAAGGTTCTGTTACTTCTGAAAGCGTTTCTTCTGCAGGAGCTTCTTCCTCAACACTGGTGCTTCTACAGCAGGTGTTTCTACAACAGGGGTTTCCTCTACTTTTGTTTCTTCTGGCTGGCTACACCCTGTGAATAATAGTGTCATTGCAACCATACTAATGAGTATATGTTTCATGTAATCCTCCCTTTGAATTCTATACAATTATGTAACCTTATAACATAAGGATACGTTACATTTATTAAGATAGCAAGATGAACCATTATGTTTTACAAGATCGACATATTTTGTCGAATTAGGATATTAACTTGCTTGTACTAGAATTCTTATTTTTGATTGTTTTATTTCATAACTTATGTGATTCATGTTTAAAATTCAATTCTATTGGTAGAAATGTAACATAGGAGGGATACATATGAAAAACTATAAAATTGCAATTCAAAAACGGATTAAATGATATTGAGAACGCACTAAAAACTGAAGGTTATGATGTCGTTCCTTATCTCGAAGCAGGACTTCAAGCTGATATTTGTATTATATCTGGGGTTGACTCAGAGTATGAAGAAATTGAAACCGCTCAATGTAGACTAAGAGGTTCCGGTGAAGACGATCAAATGCTTTTAATTAATGCATCAGGACTTAGCCCAGAACAAGTTGTGAAATATGTAAAAAACAACAGGTGTTCTCTATAGTGTACAAACTAAAACTGCTCATCAATGAGCAGTTTTTTTATGCCTAGTATTAGCAACCATCAGGTGAATTACAACACTTTTTGCGACTTACATCATCTAAATCAATACATTTAAGATCTTCTTCACTGCAAATTGGGCATTGATTATCTTCAAGTCCATATACAAGATCCAATTTACTACCACAATGTTCACACTTATATTGGCAAACATCTACAGCATAATCACCACCATCAATATGTAAACTCTTTCCCTCAATAAGTGCCAAGGCAACTTTACGACGAGCTTCATCAATAATGAGTTGAAACGTTTGTCGAGAGATGTTCATTTTCTTTGCACATTCTATCTGATGCATCCCCTCAATGTCTTTTAAGCGCATTGCTTCAAGCTCTTCTACTTTAAGATTTATTTCTTCTAAATTTCCCTTTTTAACGCCAGTGGGTTTAAAATATTTAAACTGTGGCATGTTGCCTACACGACGTATTTTTTTTAGGTCTCGGCATTGTTTTTGCTCCACCTCACTCTATACAATTAGCAATTCTACATTTCTATTATAGCATTTTACTATTGTGAGAAATATAAACTTCATCTTAAATTTATTCAATCTCCATACGATTCAGATTGATTTCTGTGGATTCTTTATTGGTTGACAGTACAAGATAGGTATAGGTATTTCGAGCAAATTGATTAATTTGATCAACAAAATGTTCTAGTTCTTCCATATCTTTAGTTCTGACTTTAATCAAAAAACATGCATTTCCTGTAACTTTGTGGCACTCCACAACATCAGGCATAGCAATTAAGAGATCACCCATCTCACGTACACTTACATCGCCAGCAGGTACCGTAATAAATGCAGTAATACTTTTATTTACTTTTTGAGGACTCACCAAAGTAGCATACTCTAGAATGACACCCTCCTGTTCCAGTTTCTTTACACGTTCCTTAGTTGCAGTTGTTGATAAATTAATTTTACGTCCTAACTCTGCTATACTTATCTTAGCGTTCTTTTGAAGTTCTTTCAAAATTAAATAATCAAACCGGTCCATTAAGAGAGCCTCCCTTCATAAAATCAGGTACAAGAGCTTAAATGTCATTTAAGCTTTATACTATTTACAGAGTTTAATATTCATCAAAATCTATAAATCTATGATCTAATTCTCTAAGGTTTTTTCTTTTTACCTTTTTACCTTTTATCTTTTACCTAATAACATATACCTATTTTAGCATTTTTGAACCATGGTTGCTGTGTGTTCTTGAGGCTTTACATTAAAATTGTATACAGATACAATAATAGTGTTAATAAATTGAGCACTTTAGCTCACTAAATTGTCCAAATTGGAATTAAAGTATTTATATAAATAAGAGGTGTTATATGAAAACAGTCAATATACATACCGACGGTGGCTGCTCTGGTAATCAACACGATACCAACGTTGGCGGATGGGGAGCAGTATTAGAGTACAATGGTAACCGTAAAGAACTTTTTGGCGGAGAACTGAATACAACCAATAACCGCATGGAGCTTATGGCCTTAATAAAAGGACTCGAAGCATTAAAATCTAAAGACTTAGCTGTTCAGGTGTTTTCCGACAGTGCTTATGTGATTAATTGTTTTCAACAAGGTTGGTACCATAAGTGGCGTATTAACAATTGGCGTAACTCAAAAAAAAGAACCCGTTGAAAACAAGGAACTTTGGGAACGCCTGCTAGCATCTGTAGAATCTATTTCCAACATTTCATTTTATAGTGTAAAAGGACATTTAGACATCAATAAAACGTCCGATGTTACAAAAATGGTACAAAAAAATTTAACTCTAAAAATGATCTTAATTATACGCGCGAAGAATTTATCGAAGTCGTAAAAATGAACCATGTCGCAGATGAACTCGCCAATTGTGGCATAAAACAAGCCAAAGAGACAATGATTGATTAATAATGAATAGTGAATGATTATGGAAAAGATCGATCCCCAAAAGGATCGATCTTCATATTTTTTGCTTTTTTAATTGTTCAATGTAAACCATTCATCATTCATTGCATTTATAGTCGGCTTTTGTAAATGGTCTCTGCTTCTTGCTCAATAAAGGCATTACGTTTTTTCATTAAGGTTTTTTTATAATCCTGCATTTGATCGTTCTTCAGGTTCAAACATATGAATCGTATTATCAAAATTCTCTATCATACCTAAACCACACTCTAAATAGGCTCTTGCTGTGTCTAATTGGCACATTTTCATATAAGTTGTCTTCTTCATTCTCGTACTCCATAATGATTTTCTGATAGACATCAATAGATTGAAAATAGTCCTTATATCCGATGTAACCCACTACATCTCCATAGTGTTTAAGTGCCCAATAGTATGTATCTTCACCTTCTGTTGCTTCCATTATTTCTTTATAAATTTGTAGTGCTCCATCAAATATTCGTTTTGATACATAGTCCTGCGCTTCACTAAATTTAGCTTTTACATCCATGATTTTGCCTCCTGTTAAAATATTATCTAACTTTAAAATATTTTTGATGTTTTTTAAATTCTTATTTGCTAACATATTCGCTTTTGAACCTAAAACTCCTTCTTAAAATTCTTGAAAAGGTTTTCCTTGTTTCTTTTTTGTAACGCAGTCTGAATATTCCCACTATTCAGACTCTTGACTCGCGTCGTTAAAACTATAACAATTTATGTTTAGAGATTTTTTTTTGTGGTAAAATCATAATGTTAGCACTTGACGTTGTTATAAGCATAACAATCTTGCAATTTTATTGCTCGTTTGAAGAATTATAACGGCAGAACGATTGTTAACTTGCATTCAGGCGCAAATGTCTGAATATTCAACCCATTAATTCAATGGGTTCAACCTACAATTTTATAAAGGAGGTTTTTTCTTTGGAAAAACTAAGCAAGGATCTAAGCATGCAACTTGATGCAATCGTCGATCAAAATGGTAGTGACGAAGCCAATCTTATTCCGATGCTCCTCGCAGCTCAAGAGCTGAATGATGAGAACTACATCAGTGAAGAAGTTGGAAGCTACATTGCATCTAAACTAGGATTACGGTCGTAAAACTTTCGTCGGTTATGTCTTTCTTCGCAGCTCTTTCGGACACACCACGCGGCAAAAATGTGATCAAACTATGTAAGAGTACCGCTTGCCTCGTCAACAATTACCAAAGTGTTCGAGATATCCTAGAAAGAGAACTTGGAATAGTCATGGGTGGTGTAACACCAGACAAACAATTTTCTCTAGAGTATACCGAATGTATTGGTGCTTGTGACATTTCCCCCGCCTTCCGTATTAACAAAAAGTATACGGAAACTTAACGGAATCTAAAATCGTAGAATTACTTAATACGTATAGGGGGTTTAATCATGGCTAAGACTGTAAGTATGTTAACTGAGTTTTTCGGTAAATATGACCCAATGTCGATTGAAGCTTACATGGACCTTGGTGGTTTTAAGGCATTAGAAGAAGTGGTTAAATCTAATAAAGAAGACACCATCGAAATTATTAAAGCTTCTGGCCTGCGTGGTAGAGGTGGTGCAGGTTACCCTACTGGTGTTAAATTAGAACAATCTGCAGCTGTACCTGGCGACCGTAAAGTGGTAATTTGTAACGCAGATGAAGGCGAGCCGGGAACATTTAAAGACCGTCAATTTTTAGAATTTGATCCCTTTAAAATTGTTGAAGGTATGGTTATGAGTGCTTTCTTAATGGGTGGAACAGAAGGTTACATCTATATACGTGAAGAATATGCTCATTTACATCACCTATCAATAAATGCTGTAGAAAAAGCACGTGAAAAAGGTTTCTTAGGTAACAATATTCTTGGTTCTGGTATGTCTTTTGACATTCGGGTTTTCTCTGGTGCTGGCGCATATGTTTGTGGTGAAGGTGGCGCACTTATTGAATCTATCGAAGGTAAACAAGGTAAACCTAGACGTAAACCACCATACACTAAACAATGTGGATTATGGCAACTACCGACCCTTGTTATTAATGTTGAAACCCTAGCTGCCTTACCAACTATCATTAACCATGGTGCAGATGAATACGCAGGTATGGGATGTGCAGATAGTAAAGGTACAAAAGTTATTAGTTTAAGTGGTAAAGTAAATAAGCCGGGTGCGTATGAAGTTGCATTTGGAATTACGCTTAATGAAATTATCAATGATCTAGGTGGCGGAATGAGAGATGGTTCAACGCCTAACTTCTTGCAAATAGGTGGTGCTTCTGGTCCCATTATTCCGGCTGATAAATTTAATTTAAAACTATGTTATCAAGAATTATGGGATAACGGTTTTGATGTTGGTTCTGGTGCTATAGTTGTTGCAGATCAAACAACTGATTTAGCTGATTACCTGCATACAGTTTATGAGTTCTTTGAAGACGAAAGTTGTGGTAAATGTACACCATGTCGTGAAGGGAATCGTCAAATCGTAATCTTACTTCACAAAGTTGCTCATGGAACTGGATCTCAGAAAGATTTGGATCTTGCAGTGCGATTTGCTAACCACATGAAAGGTACTTCTTTCTGTGGCTTAGGTAAAACAGCTCCTGCTCCACTCTTAACCGCTGTTAAAAACATGAATTCTGATCTTTTAAAATAAGTAGACAAGCGCATGTCTAATTGTATAGAAGAACGGAAGAATTGAAGATTAGAAGACTTGTAAAGAGCTTATGATTTAATAAATCATAAGCTCTTTTATATTATATTGCTTTTAAATTCTGGTCTATACCGTACTCCGTTCTCTGCACTCCAAAACTTTAGAAGCCCAAAACATTAATCCAATTTACGTAAGGGTCCTCTGTTCCTTGCAATTGTGTCCCTTCTTCTTTTAACCATAAGATATAATCGATCATATCTTGGGTTATCCTTTCGCCCGGTGTTACTACAGGTATCCCAGGTGGTATGTCATAATAGACTCACCACTAATTCTCCGCAGCATCTTCAATTTAATGCTATGTTGCTACTATAAATGCTTCTCTAGGAGAAATATGCTAATGGATTATATAGAGCTGTTGTTTATTTCTAAAGCTTCTTTTTGCCGTACTTCTCAGCAATGGCTATAAGACTGTCAACCAATCGGTCAATAGATTCTTTAGAATCACCAACACTAATGATGGCTAATACGTTATACATGTCACCTAATTCCGCTTGTACATTAAACTCATCTATTAACAAATCATACACTTCGAATCCAGAAAGTCCAAGCCCTCTAACATTTACACCTAATTTGGTCTCATCGAAATTATAGACCCCCGGTGTGCCAACCAACTCTTTTCCAAAGGCATAAATGCCTTTAATTGCATTCAGCTTTTTCCGTGCATAACGTGAAAGTTCAATAACGTCTGTTAAAATACCAGACCCATCCATTACCATCTGTTTACGTGCAACGTCTAAACTACCCATGAGCAAATAAGATGCACTTGTTGTCTGAGTTAAGTTGATGGCAGTTTTTACTTCTTTATAAGATAGACGTTCTTCAGAAAGCAATAATATTGAACTCTGAGTCAGGGAGCCACCTGTTTTGTGCAAACTTACTGCACACATGTCTGCCCCTTGTGACATAGCGCATTCTGGTAATGCGTCATGAAATCGCATATGTGCACCATGGGCTTCATCAACAAGAACTAACATATCCTTTTCATGCGCTATTTTAGCTATTTCAGATATATCTGAGGTTGCCCCATAGTAAGTAGGGTTTACTAGAAAAATGGCCTTAGCATCGGGATTCTCATTCATTGTCTTAATGGCTGTATCTAATCCAATTCCCATGGCAATACCTAAATTCTCATTAACTTCCGGTTGCATATAGATAGGTTTCGCACCACTTAATATGAGTGCAGTTGTCGCAGATTTATGTGCATTACGAGGTAGTATGATTTTTTCACCCGGTTTTATTGCGCTTAATATCATTGTTTGGACACCAATGGTTGTACCATTGACTAAGAAGAAAGCGCCATCAGCACCATAAGCTTCTGCAGCTAAATCTTCGGCTTCCCTAATAACACTAATCGGATTACATAGATTGTCGAGACATTTCATCGAGTTAACATCTAACTCCAACATGGGACTCCCAAAATAGTCTCTGTATTCCTTGAGTCCCACACCATGTTTATGACCCGGAACATCAAAGGGTACGACTTCTCTTTTATGATATGCTTTCATAGCATCAAATAATGGGGTTTTGTGTTGATCATGCTTCTTCAATCTATTAGCCTCCTACACGCATCATTTCATATTTATTATATCTGTAATCATTGTACTCGGATTGTAAGACAAATGCTACAAAAAAAATCCGATGAACATCATCGGATTTATATTACTTGTATTATATTTTATTCTAATAAACTAAGTCCTTCAGCACTCAATACGTTTTCTCTTTCTTTTAGACCTTCTACAATAATATCTACATGTTCAGCAAATTCCATTCCCAGTGCTTCCATAGAACTTATTAACTCTTCTCTATTCACTGCACGAGCAAAGGCTTTATCTTTCATTTTTTTCTTTACGGATTTTGCTTTTAAACCTTCTAATTTGTTAGGTCGCATCAGGGCAATAGCAATAATGAAACTAGCCATTTCATCAACTGCATGAAGAGTTTTTCTTACGTTAGTGTCTTTAGGTACCTCAGCTGCTGTTCCATGGGACAAAATTGTATCTATAAAAGTTTGGTCAAACCCATTGGCTTCAAGAATGGGGGGAGATTTCATTGGATGTTCTTCAGGGTACTTTTCAAAATCGATATCATGAAGTAATCCAACTAGTCCCCAATAGTGTTCATCTTCGCCAAATTTACGCGCATAGGCCATCATTGCCGCTTCGACAGCTAATGAGTGCTTAGAACGCGTTTTGTTTCTACATGCTCTTGTAGTAGCACAAAAGCCTGGTCTCTTGTCATCATAACCGATGTTCCTCCTTAGAATAACTTTATACAAGTACATTCTACATTTAAAGGAGATATCCTTTATGATTAAGCCTCTTTTTACCAGTTAATTTAAATCACTCTTCCAAAATTCCGTTATCATTTGATAAACCAGTTCAGCAGACTGATTTTAAATGTTCTACTTTTATAAATTCTTCGAGGGTATGACATTTACTCATGCCTATTCCTAAGTTTAATGCTTTTATACCATTAGCATTATAAACGTTGGTATCACTTCCACCACCGCTAGCTGCTTCTTCTGGTGTAAGGCCAGCAGCTTCTACACGCTTACGTGTATACTCTAAAAATGGATCGTTTTTTCGAAAAGGTAAGCATCATACGCACGCTCTACTTCAACAGTATACTCTGCATTGTATTTTTTACAAGCTTCCTCAAAACATGCCACCATATGCTTAGTCTGAATATCTAATTTTTCATTTTTTAGACTTCGTGCTTCAGCTTGAATAGTTACTTCTGGACATACGATGTTTGTAGCCTTACCACCTTTAATAATACCAATATTAGCAGTTGTTTCTTCGTCAATTCTCAATAATTTCATTTGATCTATCGCATGGGCTGCAACTTGAATAGCACTAATGCCCTCTTCTGGACACACACCCGCATGGGCTGGACGTCCTGTAATAACGATTTCAATTTTATCTTGAGCAGGACCTGAATCATGATTTCGCCAGGTGCACCGCCACTATCAAAAACAAAGGCATACTTGCTGTCAACTAAACTATAGTCCATATTTCGTGATCCGTTAAGACCACCTTCTTCAGCAATCGTTAAAAGAAGTTCTAAATCACCCATTGGTAATTCCTGCTCGATGGCCGTTTCAATAGCTTCTACCATAGCTGCAATTCCTGCTTTATCATCACTGCCTAAAATTGTGTCACCTTTACTACGTATTATTCCATTTTCAATAACGGGTTCAATGCCAATTCCAGGCGTTACCGTATCTAAATGAGCACTCAATGCTAAACTTGGACCTGCTTTCTCACCCTTTACCGTTTTGCAATGATGTTATTTGTGTTAGAGCCAATTTTTTTCACCCCGCATTATCGCGTACAATCTCAAAACCTAATTTCTTTAAAATATTGATCATATGATCTGCATAGGCTTTTTTCATTTCGTGTTTCACTATCGATCTGGACGTACTCCACCAATCGATCTAATAGACGTTGTTTATTTTATCACCTTTTTTACCTCCAATAACATGTCTTTTGTCTTTATTATTACGCAGTTAGGTAGGTATTTCAAATTCATTTCAGAAACTTAACGATTTGTCGCAATTTTTAAGACTGACAGCATCTTGCCATCAGGTCTTATATCTAGGTACTTAATAAACAAGCTTTTAATTCTGCGACATACTTCTTATCTGTTTCTAAAATATGTTTTTCAATCCATGATGCCACAAAACCAATGAGTTCCATGGTAATTTTGTTCTGAAAAGTATCAATGTCTTGCTCTTCAATTTCACTGATTTTGTCTACAAAATCACGATGCTCTTTTTCATGGTTATCTGCATCACTGTAATTACACTTTTCCATAAGTCCTTCTTCAAAATCAAAATGGAAAACTGTATAGTCTTTCAGTTTATGTATTGTTTCCATGATTTCGTCATACTTATCGGATTGTCTTCGCTCTTTACTTGCCATTAAATCATATAGTTCTGTGCCTATTTCAAGCAAATGTTTATGTTGGTTATCTATCTCTTCAATCCCTAAACTATAATTTTCTTTCCAATCAAACATTAAGTCACCTCAATATAGAATAAAGGACTGCTCAATGAGCAGCCCTAATCATTTAATAGTTCATTTCTTTGAGTTCAAAGTAATTTTGTGAATGGAGACATGCTGGACATTTTGGTTGGTGCTTCTTTACCTTCATGTACATATCCACATTTTTGACATTTCCAAATTGATCCTGCATCTTTTTTGAAAACAAGATCCTTCTCAATATTATCTGCTAATTTTAAATAACGTTCTTCATGTTCCTTTTCAACTTTTGCAATCATTGTAAAAGCTGCCGCTACATCATTAAACCTTCTTCTTTAGCGACTTCTGAAAAGTGTGGATACAATTCAGTATGTTCTTCATTTTCACCAGCAGCTGCTGCTTTTAAGTTTTCGAGTGTCGTGCCTACGCTGCCAGCAGGATATGTTGCTGTTATTTCAACCGGTCTTCCTTCCAAGAAACTAAAGAACCTTTTTGCATGTACACGTTCATTGTCAGCTGTTTCTAAAAAACAAATTCGCAATTTGTTCATACCCGTCTTTTCTAGCTTGACTTGCAAACATAGTATAACGGTTTCGTGCTTAGATTCACCTGCAAATGCTTTTAATAAATTCTTTTCCGTTTGAGATCCTGCCAATGTAGCCAAAATACCCCTCCTTATTCAGCTGGTGCAGTAAATGTTCGAGCAGCCATTTCACGGTCTAGCATTAACATACCATGACCTTCGCCACCAATCATACGTAATTGATCTAAAATTGTTGCTGCAGTAGCTTCTTCTTCGACTTGCTCGTCTACATACCATTGTAAGAAGTTTGTTGCTGCATAGTCTTTTTCTTCAATAGCAATAGACATTAAGTTGTTAATAAGAGACGTTACATGTGCTTCATGTTTTGCAACTTCTTCAAATACTGCAATGACACCATCCCAAGAAGTTTCAGGACCAGCGATTGGTTTAAGTGTAACCTGTCCACCACGTTCGTTAACATAGTCAAAAACTTTAAACCATGGAACTGCTCTTCTTGAAATTGAATGCGCATCCAGTTAGCAAACCCAGGTAGTCCATTCTTTTCTAAATATGATTCCATTGAAAGATATAGATAAGCAGAGTATAATTCTGCATTTATTTGCTCATTAATCGCGTCTTGTACACGTTGATTAATCATGTTAATTCCCCCTTGTTCATACGATAACTAATAATTATGACTTCCAGTTTCCATGTAAATTACAGTACTCTCTTGCATAAACATCAGTTGCATCCGTTTTAAAAGTTGCCACCGGCTCTTGCCCTGGCTTTAAAAATTGTGTCATTACAAGGTCCCCAGCTACCAATTCGATCCATTGAATATAATGCTCATCAGTCATAGGATGAAGTGTTGAGCCAACAGTTACTTTGTAGCCACCATCAATTTTTTCTACTACAGGTACATGTTTTTCAGTGCTCATATCTGCAGTTTTTTCTTCCATAAATGTCATGTCTTGACCACAGCAATTGAGTGGACCGCCACCACCTGAAAAATTAAGTTCGATAATATTACCACATAGTTCACACTTGTAAATATCTAAACGTTTTGCCATGAAACATCCTCCTTGACCCAATCAATTAATTTAAACAATCTTTACATAGACCTTTAAAATAAATGTGTTGTTGATTGATTTGGAAATGATCAAGTGCACTGATTTGTAAGGTAGAAATATCAGTATCAAAATCGTACACTTTTTCACATTTTTCGCATTTAAAATGACCATGTATCGCCGTATCAGCGTCATAACGTGTTTCGTTTTCTTCAATGGTAATAAGCAATGCTATGTTCTCTTGTACAAACAGATTTAAAGTGTTGTACACTGTTGTTTTGGACAATGTAGGTATTTCCTTTACCAAAGCTTGATATATTTCATCAACGGTTGGATGTGTCCTATTATTAAGCAAGTATTCAAAGATTTTCATACGCTGATAGGAAGGTTTAATATTATGGCTTTTTAAATATTCACCAATATTTTCAATGTTCATATTCATAAAAAGTTCCCCTTCCTAGTAGATTAATTCGTCAATATCCTTATGCTGGTTCAAATAAATCTTTACCTACACCACAAAGTGGGCATACCCAATCTTCAGATACATCTTCCCAAGCTGTGCCTGGAGCTACACCATTGTCCGGATCACCTGCTGCTGGATCGTACTCATAACCACATGCTGTACAAATATACTTCATTTTCATTTCCTCCTTAAATTTATCCTATCAGTATATGTATTACGCTTCTTCAAATAAATCTTTACCTACGCCACAAAGTGGACAAACCCAATCTTCAGATACATCAGCCCAAGCTGTACCTGGTGCTACACCATTATCTGGATCTCCGATTGCTGGATCATACTCATATCCACACGCTGTACAAATATACTTCATTTGAATTCCTCCTTCTCTTTTCTGTAATATAATATGTTTGAAAATCATCTTTTAAGTGTTCATTAAAAAAGTGACACCATCCCATTAATACCCCCATACACTAAAAACAGTAAACAACTTAGGTTTCATTTTTTTTTAGAAAATGATTTGCTTTTTAATATGACCTGATTAATGACACTATTGCAATTTAGTTTTGATTCTACATTTGTAATATCAATCCAAAGTTTTAAGCTGCGTCCTTACGCAGCTTAAAAATGACACATTAAAACAAACATTAAAAGATTACACTTTTGTATTGATTTACATTTTATCATTCAAAAAAAAAAACAGTCAACTAATAATTGTACGATTTTACACGAATGACTTCACCATTGCCTCATTTACTAATCATCCTAATTAATTTGAGTTTAAAGAGGATTTTTAAGGATATCATTGAATTAGTGGTTGAGGTCTAATCATAAGAATTAGATTTCATAGTCATAAAGGAGGCTACCCCATGGAAACTTTGCAACTCAAGGATCAATTTTATTGGCTTGGTTCGCTTGATCCAAATTTAAGAGTTTTTGATGTTGTTATGCATACTGAGTTTGGTACGACTTACAATGCTTACTTTTTAAAAGGAAGTGAAAAAACAGCACTTTTTGAAACTGTAAAAGTAAAGTGTTGGGATGCATACAAAAAAAGAGTTGAAGCACTTGTAGATCTTACAACAATTGATTACATCATTGTTGACCATACAGAACCTGATCATGCAGGTTCCATTGAACATTTACTCAAACTGGCACCCCAAGCTAAAATTGTTGGTTCACAAGCAGCCTTACGTTTCTTAAGAGCCATTAGTAACACGGAATTTGAGTGTATACCTGTAAGTACTGGCGACACTCTTTCATTGGGAGACAAAACAATCGAATTTATATCGGCCCCTTTCCTACACTGGCCAGATTCAATATACTCCTATATCGTAGAGGATAAAACCCTAGTTACCTGTGATTCTTTTGGAGCCATTACAGTTTTGAACCTATTTTAAGTTCTAAAATCACACGTCAAGACGACTATATGAGTGCTTTGAAATACTATTACAACATGATTATGGGGCCTTTTTAAACCTCATGTTCTGAGCGCTATTGAAAAGATTGAGCATCTTGACATAGATATGATTTGTCCAGGTCATGGTCCTGTTTTAGATGAAGACCCTTGGAAAATTGTTAACATCTATAAAGAGTGGTCCACTGAACATAATCCATTAAAGGAAAAAACGGTACTGATCCCATATGTTTCTGCCTATGGCTATACAGAGTCTCTTGCACAAGAAATTGCCAAAGGGATTCAGGATACTTCTGATATTCAAGTAGAGCTCTATGACATGGTAACAGATGACCCATCAGAAGTATTATCAAAATTCATTGGGCAGATGGTGTTCTGTTTGGATCGCCAACCATTAATGGTGATGCATTACCCCCTATTTGGACTTGGTTATGCAATGTCGCCTATTGTTCATGGTCGAAATGGACAGGATGTTTTGGTTCATATGGATGGTCAGGTGAAGCTGTAACCAAATTTAGAAGGTCGTTTAAAATCATTACGAATGAAGATTCATGGCCCTGGTTTGAAAGTCAATTTTAAACCTTCAGAAGAGGAATTACTCCAAGCATATGCCTTCGGAGAAGCATTCCGTGATAGACTTTTAAACAAAGATAGCCATGTTGCTTCTTTGGCAAATCTTGAACATGACAAGTCGACAACTAAAGGCGATGGCTCTATTAAACAATGGAGATGTGTTGTTTGTAACGAAGTCTTTGAAGGTGTCGAGCCACCAGATATTTGCCCAGCTTGCGGTGCGTCATCTGAGCAATTTGAAGAATACATCATCGAAAAAGTTACTTTTCAATCTGATTCTGACGAAAGCTTTATAATAATTGGTAACGGGGCTGCAGGTTTATCGGCTGCTGAAGCCATTAGAGAACGAAACCCCAACGCATCTATTGAAATGATCTCATCAGAAAGTCATTTAACTTATTATAGACCTATGCTTTCAGATTATTTGAGTGACTCCCACGATGAGGACGTTTTTTTTCTTACATGATGAAACTTGGTATAAGGATAACAACATTCAATTACACTTAAATACAAAGGTTGAGAAATTACTTCCACAGAATCGTGAAATTAAATTAGCTGATGGATCTATCAAAAAATACGATCGTCTTATTTTAGCTAACGGAAGCCACAGCTTTGTTCCTCCAATAACTGATATTCGAAAACAAGGTGTGTTTACTTTAAAAACCATTGATGATGCTAACACCCTAAAGGAAAAAGCGACAAAAGGGCAATCTTGCGTCGTAATAGGTGGCGGTCTCCTAGGACTTGAAGCAGCATGGGAACTCAGAAAAAGAGGTCTCCAAGTTGCAGTTGTAGAACAGTCTGATCGTGTATTACCAATGCAATTAGATGTAAATGGATCTTCACTATTGGAAGAAGCCATGGGGTAAGGTAGATATTCAGCTTTATAAAGATACTGCAGTAAATGCAATATTAGGTGATGGTTATGTTGAAGGTGTACTGCTTGATGATGGCGAAACCATTACATGTGACTTAGTATTGGTATCTACGGGTGTACGTGCTAATACAAAACTTGCTACAGATGCAGGCATTTTAGCCGGTCGCGGAATTGTTGTTAATGAACGGATGGAGACCAATATTTCTGGAATTTACGCTGCTGGAGATGTGATTGAGTTTGACAAGTCTTATGCAGCTATCTGGCCATTTGCAGTTGAACAAGGTAAGGTCGCAGGTGCTAACGCAGTTGGTGACAACTTAGCTTATAGTGCAAGTGTACCTTCTAATGTTTTTAATGGTATGGGAATGAAAATATATTCCATTGGAGACATTGGATATAAGGAAGAAGTATCCTACAAAGAGCTTACTGACTTAGAAAGAATTGAAGGGCTTTACAAAAAGCTCATTTTCAAAAACAACACAATGGTCGGTGGTATATTAATTGGTGATGTAAGTCAGTCAATTAAGTTGATTAGAGGAGTCAATCGATTAACATCAATGACAGATATGATTAAAGAAGTACTTTTATAATACACAAGAAAACCCGACTAAGCCTAGTCGGGTTTTACTATTTTGCATATTTTACAAGGGTTTTAAGCATTTTCTCAAGTTCTTCACGGTCAACTTGACCGTCCTCACCCGTCATGCAGTCCATTAAATGACTCTCCATAATTACCAAGCCCACTTTATGGACCGATGCTTTTATGGCAGCGATCTGCAAAAGTACTTCATCACAGCTCTTGCCATCTTCAACCATTTTTTCGACACCGGCAATATGTCCTTTTATGGTTTTAAGCCGATTAACAACACCCTTACGTGTATCTATATTTGCCATTATTTCGCCCCCTAGTTATTGGCTGGCTTTCAGTACCTCTACCAATTCGTCATGGTTCATTGGCCCAATTTGTGTTGTACAACGATGCCGTCTTTGTCAATTATAATAATTGTAGGTATTGAGCGAATGCCATACCCAGATGCAACTTGACCATCGTCAAACAGATTCGTATAAGGAATCTCATTGGTTTCCAATAAAGCCAATGCATCTTCTATTTTATCATTAAATGCCAAATTTATACCAATAATTTTTACGTTTTCATCCTTAAGTTCTTCGTGTACCTCACGAAGAGTCGGCATTTCTGCGCGACAAGAAGGTCACCACGATGTCCAGAAAACAAGGGCAACTGAGTTTCCTTGTAAATCACTCAAAGTGACATTATTTCCTTCAACATCAGGCAATGTAAAATCTGGCGCTATCATATCTTTAAATGGCCCTTCAAGTCTCTTTTTTCTTCCTCAGCTACAGTGACATCTGCTTCTTCACTTGTCGCTTCGATTACCTCTGCTGCATCTGGCGTTTCTGTTGGCGCTTCTACCACAGGTGCTTGGCACCCTGTAATTACCA
>LQAH01000197.1_pt1 | contig 16996 bp, 27 predicted proteins | sample 1535791 | NCBI WGS metagenome assembly LQAH01 (sample SAMN04331585, study PRJNA305678) | bioreactor metagenome | isolation source: bioreactor_4 inoculated with Wadden Sea sediment 2nd replicate of a... | place: Germany:Bremen
TAAACACTTTAAAATAAAACTTCGTCCATCCATTGGGGCGGATTCAATTGTTAGTACTGAGTCATCATCTAAATGATATTGTAGATCTTTCAAAGCAATTTCCGGCTTTTCAATATAGGCTAAGTAATCCACACAGTTTTTCATCTCACGTAGATTCCCTTCCCACATGTAATTTAACAAGTAAGTCTCTGCTTCTGATGATAAGGTGTAATCGTAATTCATTCCTTTGACCATAGTTTCAAAGATATACAAGATATCCTGTCCTCTCTCTCTAAGAGGTGGTAATTTCAAGGTCAATACATTAAGTCGGTAATAAAGATCTGATCTAAAATGATGTTCACGAACTCTTTGTTTAAGGTGTTTGTTGGTAGCAGCAATAATTCTCACATCTATACAAATTACCTGGTCACCGCCAATACGCATAACCTCTTTTTCTTGAATAACACGCAATAATCTACCTTGTAACTGTACCGGCATTTCACCAATTTCGTCTAAAATAAGGTTCCATTATGGGCTAGTTCAAACAAACCCATTTTTCCACCCTTTTTAGCGCCTGTAAAAGCACCTTCTTCGTAACCGAACAGTTCACTTTCAAGCAAGTTCTCTGGGATTGCTGCACAATTAATTGCAACAAACTGATACTCATGTCTTTTGAAGCATTGTGTATGGCTTGTGCAAAAGTTCTTTACCTGTTCCTGACTCCCCATAATAAGTACAGAAGCGTCTGAACGCGCCATTCGATTAGCCATTTCACGATTCTCACTAATTGCAGGGCAATGTCCTAAAATATCATCAAAAGTATATTTAGCCACATGCCCTTTCCCTAAGATTTGAGAACGCAATTTATGTTGGTTTTTCTCTTTCTCTTCAAAATTTATTAATAACAAAAAGAATACTTGTAACCATGCCAGCCAATTGAACCGAAACAGCTTTAAAAGACAAATAGTTATTATTCAACTGAATTAACTTTTGATTCATGGTTTTAGATTTAGAAATGGCTGTTTTCACGTATTCATGATTAATATAGGTCTGAATGTTTTTGCCCTATTTCTTTCCCACTTAATCCTAATATTGCTTGAGCTTTATCATTAATGGCAAATATGGTCCCATCTTTTTCAGTTGCTATAATTCCTTCATCAATTACATTCAATAACTTAAAAAACTGACTCTCAATAATGTTTGCCCGATCCATTAAAACAGACATGCTATTAGATGCATTCTTTAGAAGCTTAAAGTGATGTACAAATCCATCGGTATTAAGTAAGTCTTCCCTTCCGACATCAACAGCCAGTTCAGCAATGGTTTGCATGTCTAATGTTCGGTGTCCAATATCAATGACTGACTTCACGTGTTGAGGTACAATATCAGCTTCCCCAGGTGTTACAGCTATGTCAACATCTACTTGAACCGGTTTACCGGGATAATACGGTACAAAGTCATAATCAGTTAACCCAATTTGTCTAAACAAAGCAAGGGTTTCAAGGGTCATTTCAGGACTATAATTTGCCAACATCACTTGAGATGTTGTTGATATTTCAGTTATTTTTTGTACTGTTCATTGGTAATAGTTGTACCCAGTATAATGACCTTGGCATCTTCACGGATATGTTTCTTTATTTCTACATAAATTGAATAAAGTGATATCAGCAAAACATCAGCATCAATCTCCTGATTAAGTTCATCCAAATCAAAAGACAGCGTTTCAATTTCTAAGCAATCTTGAAACAAAGATCCAAAGTACTTCTTTATGTGCTTCAGCAACACTTTAAAGTTAGTAACAATGGTAACTTTCATGAATCACATTCCCCTGATCGCATTCCTTATGAAGTAAGTCTATTTTTAATGTTTTATTTAACTCGCTTCTTAAGTTTCATTAAGTACTCATCCTTCAAGGCATTCTTACTTTCAAGGTTCTTAATCTTGCGATGCAAATCATCAATGTAGCCTTTTGTTAACTTGGTCCCACCTCTAACCTCAATATCCTCATGTGTACTCATATCATCTAGCCATTTAGCAATTGATTTTTCTCTTAACTCATCATAAGTGTTATCTTCTTTCCTAAACATGTTTAGCTCCATTTCTTGATTTGTAGTATTTATAATTGAATATATATCCTTAATAATTTTTATCTTCAGTATTACATAATATCAAAGCTACTTGAAGTTTAAACTCCATCTCCATCTCTCTTTATTAGAGTTCAACTCTTAGATTACTCAAGATGAGCAAGAATATTTATTACATTATCACTTCAATCGAATACTTCACAACTGCATTTATCTTAAGATTTTCTTTCTTCCTTATTGCTCCCTTTATTGGCAACAAGTAAGCATTCTCTTTTGTATCATAAAAATAGATGTATCCCAGTTCGTGTTATTTATCTTGACATGTACAGGAATAGATCCAAACCCTGGGCTCAAATCTTTAAATAGTTCTCTTATTGAAAAGGACACATCACTAGGTAACGTTATGAAGTGCCAACCACCTTCACCTGCATTTACCCAAAGCTCGCCTTCTAAATTGAATTTTTTCATTTCATCACCCTTCTTCACTATATCATTGACTTATGATTTAGCCAAAAAGATTAATGACACATGATTCCTCAAATGCAAAACAATACAGGTAGTATGATATTTCGGTTGTTTATCAACGTAAAAAGACCTAGATTCATCAGAATCTAAGTCTTTTGCTTTATTATCTTAATACTAGTCAAACCCAACTCCTCAATGTGATGGAATTTGATTTTCCTTTTTTTCATACTTATCAATAAATCGCATTTTAACAGACACTAAATCTTCCAATGAATATAAGTACTGATGTAATGCTAATCTTGTTTGAAGTTTAGAATGTGTTGTTGGAATTGATGCTTTATAAGTAAAATGCTGCTTAATACTGTTCAATGTATCGATTTGGTTTTGGCAAGAATCCATGACTTTCGTATTGTTAACAAAATCATCGGTAAAATCTTTAAGTAACTTAACTTCTTCTTCATTAAGAAATTTCAATTTTAAGAACTTTTGCATGTTCTTTACAATGTAGTATTGACGTCTTCTCATGCCAAAATATTCTACATAGTAATTGTTTTTTCGAATATAGTAATTATTCATGTAGTTATAAGAGCGTTCTTTTGCTATAAAAAAGGAGTTCATCTAACTCTTGAAGATCTGCTAATACCGCTTCAGTTTTGCACTGTCTTTCTAAGCATTTACCCATGTTCTTAAAGATATGATTGAAAAGGAATTCGACCCTTTCCTGATATTTTATGAGCTCACTTTCGATATCTATGATAAAAAAGTTTGCTACTAGAGCAACAGTAATTCCTAAAACATTAATCCAAATTCATTGGCTAAAATAGAAAATGATATTTCTTTTAGTGAAAAAATATGCATCACCAAAACAACATTAAGAACGATAGCAACTTTCATATTCATTTTGTGCATTAAAAACGTAAATATCAGAATATATAACATAAAAATAGCAAAGGAATACCCTAGAAGGGTAAAGAGTACACTGGCAAGTGTTAAAGATACTAGGGATGCTAGTAAATAAGTAGATGCTTGCCTAATGGATTGTTTCTTTGCAGACAACATACTCACAATAACAATGGTTCCTACTGAAGTATAAAATTCCATCCCTAACATTTTCGCTAACATAACAGCTACAAAAACACCTAAAGTTATTTTTACACTTTGCATGATATGTTCATTTAACATATGGGTACGCCTCCATTTCATCCTCATACAACTGCTTTTAATTATTGTATAAAGATTTCAAGCCTATTCATCACTCTCATTTGAGTTACAGTCACAAAGTCTATTTCATATATTTATTCTATAATATCTTATCAAAGTAATGTGCACAAAATAATAAGGATCCATTGCTTGAACAATGGATCCTTTTCTAATTTAATAATTACTCAACAATTTCACCAACTATTTTTAACCCCTTAAGTTTAGAATCTCCATGAGGAGCTTTCTTTATAGCCTCAGTTAAATCTTTACCTGCCATATTGCCATTATGTTTTCCATCAGTCCAAGAAGGAATTCCTGTTACATCATAAACAACACCTTCAATAGCAACGTATGCAGCTTGTCCGTCTTTACCGTTGTACATTGCTAATTCATCAAGTGTTAACTTAAGCATGTCTTCCGATTCTTCCATCATTTCTTCGGGTTCTTCCGCCATTTCTTCAGATGGTGAATCAACCATTTCTTCTTCAATTACTTCTTCAGTCATTTCTGTATCCGTATTTGCTGGCATTTCCTCTTCTGCAGGGGTACATCCTGTTGCTATAAGCAATAAAGCTATTACAGCAACTATTAGATAAAAATATCTTTTTTTCATAATAACGCTCCTCTATGCTTACCACTACCTTAATTTATTTATAACATACCCCTGATAATGATTCTCAATCGTATTTTTCTATATACTACCATAAAGACTATTTTATAAAGTCACATATTTTTCAATTACATATTCAGGTTGTTGGAGTGGAATGATATGAGGTGCCCTCCTTATTCTTCATTGCTAGACGGCAAAGTTTGCATAAGGGCAAAGAAATGTTCAGGCTTACCGCTACTAAAATATTTATACCAAGACTCCAGTGTGTTTGGTTGAAAAACGCCTAAATGCTCAATAATTTGTTTCGCCCACATCAAAGATCCGGTGGAACTTGCAGTAATAAGGTTATTATCCCTTACAGATGGCTTGTCTATATAATAACTCTGTCCTTTATAATCAGGAGAGACCATTTCTAAAAATCCCGGTCCATTGCTTGTATGCGGACGCTTATCCAATAGCCCAAAGTTGGCAAGAGCTGCGGTAGCCCCACAGATTGCACACACTGTAGCGCCAAAAGAGAGCAATTCGCTTGCTTTATCAATGATAGCGCTATGCTTTGGTTCGTTCCATGTATCTGCGCCCGGTAATAGCAAGATGCTTGTTTCACTCACGACAATATCATCAATTAAGCAATCGGGCACTATTGTCATCCCACCCATTGTATTGATTGGCTCTTTAGAATAACTAACCGTTTTGAGCGATACGCCTTGCTCACCCTTTTTGAAAATCGACCAGAATTAAGCTCCGAAGTAACATACCCCCAGTTCCCAGTCTGCTAAAGTATCAAAGAACGTAAACATAGATTGTAAACATAAATTTCCTCCATTTTTCATTGTGTTTTATAATTTGCCCTCTCTATAAAGCGTATGAAACAAGCTCCCTCTTAGCGAGTTTTCAGCATAAATGTTCCTTCTCTTTATAGTTTTTTTACTTTCTACTATCTTCATTCTACAAATAAAAAAGGACATCTAGTATGTCCTAATTATAAATTTCATTCATTTTTTTTATCATATTGCTTACTTCATTCTTTAGAGACTCTGGTTCAACAACTTCCACTTGGTCGCCAAATGAAAGAATCGCAGAAATTAACAATGAATTTGCCTTTAGATATGTTGTTACTCTTATATTGTCCACAGCAACTTCATCAATTTCATCGGCATTGAAGATGTCTACAATACGTGGATAAGCTGCTTTATCAAATACAAGGACCTTCTTCTCATGGTCTTGCATTCTATACTCGTTATTTCTGTAATCTTCATAATCTCTTTCTTCAAAATGCTGATCTGTAACACCTATTTCAGAAATTCTATTCACTTTGAATACCCGCTTATCTTCTGCTTGTAAACAGAAAGCATTCAAATACCATCTACCATGTCTTAATACGAGTTCGTAAGGTTCTATTTCTCTATTTGAGCGTTCACCTTGCAAATTATAATACTCTAAAGACAGAATTGACTTTTGTCTTATTGCCTCTGCAATTATGTTAATTTTTTCAGGTATTTTGTCATCCTGATTCCATGGTGACAAATCAACTTTCATTTCCGCTCTCTCAGAATTCGGAACACTAACCATAGCAGACTCAAGCTTTTCCCATAATATTTCTAAAGACTTATTGCTATATATACTTTTTATACCATCCAGCATGGAGTTTAAAATACTCACTTCACTTGTAGAAAGCAAATTCGTTTCGAGTTTATAGGAATCTAGTATCCCATAACCGCCCTTCATGCCCTTTTCTGAATAGACAGTATCCCAGCCATATTGAGTGTTTCTATATCTCTCTGAATCGTTTTTACAGACACTTCATGTTTTTCAGCTAAATACTTGGCATTTACTAAATCATTCTTTAACAGTATGGTAATAATCGATAACAATCTATATACCTTCATATATTCTCCTTTACAAATGCTCAGCAATCAACGAATCATCTGAAATATTTTCAGTTTGCTATTAACTTCCAAGGTATCATCCACTTCAAATCCAAAATGCCTATACAAATCAAGGTTGACTGGATTGGTCGTAATAAGTGAACATACCTTTCCTTCTTCATCAAGCCTTTTAAGCATTGGTTTAAGTAATTTTGAAGCGAAACCTTGACCTTTATATTTCTGATCTACTCCAAGAATAAATAAATAGTAATCAGATTTCTTCATTAGTTTTTCTTCACATGCATTTTATTTTTGCCAAGTATTGATATGTCCTTAAATATATTAAATATACTTGTGATTTTCAGGAATCTATAAAGAAGACTCAATAAACTCATTTCATTTTTCTTTTTTTACTTGTGTCCACCCAAATGGCAATTCCTTCATGTTTATCAGAAGTAGCATAAATTTCTACTTGCTCAGACCCAACTTCTATACCCATTCTAGTAATTTCAATAATATACTTCTTTCTCTTTTGAACATTCTTAGATAATTCTATAAACAAGGGATCATTTATAAATGCCTCTGCAAGGACTTCTTCGAATAATTCCAAATTCTGATATTTGAAGCTTTTTCATTAGTAAATCCCTCCTTCAGTGTCTATAATTACATTCTACCATTTTAAAGCTCGTGATAGAATTCTATAGATTATCCTTTCCAATATAGTAATTGTAATCTCAAAAGGGTCAAAGACCATTATATTTCAGCTCCCTGACCTCTTATGCTTTGTCCCAACATGTTCTTATGTTTACTACAAAAGGCCCCTACTTGTGTAGGAGCCTTCTCAAATAAGTTTTTTTAGAATTCTTGGTTTGATCCGATAATATCATTAATTTGATTTACAAGATCTTCAATATTTTTTACATCATCTGGTGTTAATCCATGGCCAGCTTTGTTTAGAATATCTTCCACTGATACAACGTCTGGACCAATGTATGGACCTTCTGGATCTTCGAATTCGTTACCACTTAGAATGTCATTAACGAAACCTTCTAGGTCAGCTCTTAATTGATCAGCGATTTCATTCTCGCCTGCTTCTTCAAGCATTCGAATCTCATCAAGGATTCTAATAATGTTATCAAGATCGATTGGGTCAATATGACCTTGCAATCTTTCAATCATATCTTCTGGTGTCAACGTCTGTGGTTCTTCAACCCCCTGTCCTTCTCCATTGCCTGAAAGAATTCGATCTAATTCTGCTCTTAATGCTTCGGCAGCTTCATAGTCGCCTGCTTCAATTAAACGTCCTATTTCTTCTTCCATTCCTCTAACAACGTCGTCCATATTTACAAGGTTTTCATCGAAACCACAATCCGTATTTAACTCTGAAAGTACACGTTCAAGCTCTGCTCTTACAGCTTCAGCTGCTTCAAAGTCACCCGCTTCTTCCAAACGCCTGATTTCTTCTTCAAGTTCACCAATGATGTGATCTAAATCAACATCTACATCTGGATTAACTCGGATTCCATGTCAGGATCAAATGGTTCGTTTTGATCTACATCTGGATCAAAATCAGGGTCCATTGGTTCGTGATCATCTACATCTGGATCAAAATCAGGGTCCATTGGCTCGTGATCATCTACATCTGGATCAAAATCAGGGTCTATTGGTTCTGCACCAAAGTACTTACTGATTAGCGCTTCTAATTCAGCTCTTAAAGATTCGACAGCATATTCGTTACCATAGCTTCATTATAAGCAATAAGTTCTTCCAAGTATGCGATTTGATCTTCAACTGGCATTTCATAAGGTGCTGGAATACATACATCTGAATCATCTTGTTCCAATTGAAATCCGTCAGGATCTTCAACTACATAGCGATCAAGAATTTCAAATACATAACCCCAAAGTTCGTCTACCATTTCAAAGTTACCTGCTACCATGTAAACGTCAATGTCTGCTAAAATAACTTCGAGATCTTCCCTATCAGGTCCTGTTACGTTGTCAGGTATCCCGCCTAAGATATCTTTTGCTGATGCAACTTCCATAACAACACATTCTTGTGGTACTTCATTTCGTTAGGTGGTACTGTGTTATCTGCAAATGCTGTTGTTCCTAACATACAAGTGGTTACTAACATGATTCCTACTGTTCTCTTTACTAAAGTATTCATAATACATCCTCCTTATTAATTGACTAGTTTTGTGAGTTGCCTTTCGATGTATTAAGAATAAACCTGACTTGTGTAAAAGTTGTGTACTCCCTAAGAACAAAATCTGACGATTGAATTTTATTAACTAAAAACCCACTCGTCATTTTAAACGAGTGGGTTCATGTTCACATACCAAATGTCAATTCCGAGCCTGATTCCCTATGTCTGTGCCCTCTATTCTTAATAAAACTCAATCATAACATTCTGATATCCTTTTGCTTGCAGAAATGAGCTTAACAAAAGTTTTATTCGATTATCTGCTTCTTCTAGTAAACCATCACCTATTTTTTCCTCTTCCAACTGCTTTTTATGTGCATTGATCTCATCAAAACAGTCTGAGTGGATAAATCCGAAAATATATTACCTTTGATATCCTCCACTCTTGTTTTTCAGTCTCTACAACATTATCAATACTTGAGATTTAGCAACTTTTATTAATAGCTGATTAGATGAATCATCATAACTTATTTTAAGCCTCGACAAGTCTGAGCCTGCTTTGAGATAACCCGAGTATTGAATCAACTTAATTGCTTCTGCATAGTTAATATCCGTAAGACCCATCAGGACAAATTCTTCTCCGTTCGGCTTACAATCACATTACTATACTCATACTTCAAAGTGGTCCATTCAGACAAGCCCACTAAATTATCTTGCAACAAAGCAATTTCCGAAGTCCTATTGATCTTATCTTGATCAATACTCACTTTGTTAGTAATAGAGATTCCTAAAATGATAAGTAGTATGACTAATATGATTAGAAATATCGATTTTTAATTTTTTCATTCCTCACTTCTCCTTCAAGGCCAGTAGATTTAAACCACATATTTAAAGATATTATGCATCGTCTCTCCTTGGATCCTCAATTCATGCTCACAATAATTATACCCAAATACTTCTTATTTCAAGCTAGTCCACACTCTGTTTTACTTGACCATTGTTTCTGTTTTGCGGAGGTAAATACTATGGTAGAATAAATATGTATTTAGAGTAAATGGATTAAAAGTATTTATATGAGAGCTGAAAGGTGAAAATTATGCGTAAATTTTAAGAGGTGTCAAATTAACTGAAGAACTAATAAAAAAGCTTCAACTTCTACAGATCCTCCACCACATGATTCATTGTTTTGGAAGCTGTGGGATTCAAACAAATCAATAGCTAACGATGTCATGAAAACTGATTTTGTAGAGGGTTTAAAAAAAGGGAATCTTGATCCAGTCAAATTCGGTGCTTTCAATGTGAGCGATGCCTATTATTGCTTTAAGCAAACGGACTGTTTTGAATTGGCTGAACAAAAAGCAAAGAATCCAGTTTTAAAAGCGTTCCTTCGTCAAAAAGTTGATGGTTATGTAGAATATAACAAGCAATTTCATAAAACTTGGTTCTTAAAAGATGCAAGTGGTATCATACCACCACCAATATGTAATGAATATAGTGATTACACAATAAAAATCTCCAGTGAAGAAGATCCCATTTACACACTGATTCTTATGTTGCCATGTGAGTATTTATGGCCTTGGTTGAGTGAAGAAATACTTCCAGTCCAACCAAATAACATTTACGAAAACTGGATTAAGGCAAACCTCATTCCAGAAATCTCATACACTGTGGGTAATTTCCTTGATCTATATCTTAAGGATAATCCTAATGCAATCGACGAAAATAAAGCCTTCGATATTTATAGAAAGGCCATGGAATACGAGTATCGATATTTTTTAAACGCGACCAATAAGTCAATCTTTCTTTAAAGCGACTCAAAATGATCTGTGTGAAGATATTAGAACATAAATATAAAATAATTGTTATTAAAAAAAGGTTGAATTTATACGATTCAATCTTTTTTTTGATTTTGCTTAATAAGTTTACAAAAAAAAAGATATAAATTGTGTAGAGGTGATTCTTTGAAAAAAAAAGCGCATTATTCCCATTAACTCAATAAATCTAATTGTTACTATAACTGTAATGCTTTTTGTAGCTCTACTGACTCAAGGTGTAATTAACAAACTTACAGTTAGAGACATTCAGAATGTTACAAGACTTACACACACAAATATCTTTACTGAACTTAACCAAGAGATGATCGAACCTATAAATACGTCGGTCATTATGGCACAGAACACATTGCTTCTAGATTTTATGGATCAGGATACACCTGAGACAGAGAGAAAAATCGCTGAATATCTGACTGCTATACAAAAAGGAACTGGTTATGAATCTGTATTTCTAATACCAGATAGTACTTTGAATTACTACCATCCAGGTGGTACCGATGAAAAAGTGGATCTTGAGAGTGAACATGCCTATTGGTACACAAACAGGATTGATGCTAAAGATGCATACGGATTTGTTGTTAACACCGAGAATCTGGACGATTGGGCGCTAACCATATATGTCGATGCTAATATCAATGATAGAAATGGTAACTTTGCAGGAATATCAGGAGTTGGCAAACGGATAACACACCTCCAAAATGTTCTTACACGGTATCTTGATACCCAGGGTGTTGAAGGCTATATTGTTGATGGCGAAGGTATGATAAAAGTACATCAAAATAAATGACTATATCAAAAATAAATCCTTTTACGACTTAGAAAATATACAATCTCAAAAAATAGCATTCGATCAAAGCCTCCATCAACCTATTGAACTAATCGAAAATGAACGTTTTTTTATCATTCAGCAAATTCCCAAGCTAAACTGGTATCTGGTTGTTAGAAAGAGTACTTCCGATTTAACGGGTGTTCTAAGCCACTATAGTCAACAAGTTATCATTTCCTTGGCATTAGGCGCTCTAGTCATTTTACTGGTTACACATTATGCAATATCTATGTATAAGAAGCAAATAATTAACTTATCCAACATAGATCACTTAACAGAGATATCAAACCGAACTATATTTGAGATGAAGCTTAAAGATGCAATTAAAAATATAAATAATCAAGCATTTTCTTTAGCACTCTTTGACTTGGACAATTTAAAAGAAGTTAATGATAATTTAGGTCATGCCAAAGGCGATTATATACTTAAATTAATCGCAGAATTAGCCAAAGAGTCACTTAATGCACCTGATTTTGTTTCCAGAGTTGGTGGAGATGAGTTTGCAGTAATCTTATACAAACCACTTGATGAAGCAATACAGATTATGGAGGCATTTCAGAGTAAAGTCTGTACCAATGCCGACTTACAGCAAGTAAAAAGCACAGTCAGCATAGGGATAACCGAGGTTAATCAATCAGATAATGGAACCACAGTGTATAAAAGAACTGATGAAGCCATGTATAAGTCAAAAAAATGCTGGTAAAAACAGACTCACAACCCTCAAAGCGAACGCTGAGTAGTAACCCGAATTTAATATAAAACAAATAGTATAACCCACTCATCCTTATTGGATTAATGGGTTATTTTATTATCTTCTTTATGTGATGCTATTGAATAATTGGGCATAAAGTTAATAGAGCACTTTGGAGGTTAATTTTATGAAATTTAAGGATTACTATGATAAAGAATGTGCTCTATTGATTGCAGACAAATTGATTGAATATAAACCAAACTTTAATAAAGAGCAATTTGTTTAATACATTGATCATGAAGTCATAGGTAAGGAGTTTCTAGAATGGCAAGATGTCTTTGTAGATGCTTTTAAAACTTATCCAACTGGAACTTACGAATCTGACATTGAGCTATTTACTAAGATTCTGGGCCCCCGTGCTTAAGACAATTGAAGGCATGTTCATAATTGGTTACTGGCTCTGGCCCATAGGTCGATATGTAGAACTACAAGGAAAAGTTTTATTCAAAAAATCAGTTGGTAATAATATAAACGATTTAATGAAAGAGGACCCTCTACTAGCCAATGAAATTATAGCCGAGTGGGAGAAAGAAGACCTAAGCAAAGAAACGATGTGGATTATCAAACAAGGAAGAAGAAGTTTAAGGAAAAACAAAATAGATCATCTCAAAATAGTACGTGATTGATATATCATGCTAGCAGTGCTATTATTATGGTAGCAAACAAGAAAGAAGGCTAACTATGACAATACCACAACCAGGTAAGAAAGTAAGAGGATCTAACTCAGGAAGCCCCATCATGGCTTTGTTTGATTTACTGGGCAAACGCTGGGCACTAGGTATCATTTGGCAACTTGATCAAGATGCATTAACTTTCAGAGCACTTCAAGATAGATGCACAAGCATTTCTCCAGGTATTCTTAACACACGCATTAAAGAACTCAGAGAAGCAGATATTGTCGAACGAACAAATCAAGGATATCAACTGACGGATAGAGGATGTGAACTCAGGACAACACTGGCTCCACTTGTAAAATGGTCACTCGAATGGCTGATGAAGTATTTGATTATCAGGCTCCAAATATAACTCATAAATAACAAGGCCAAATAGGCCTTGCTATTTTTTTAGTAGCATGCTATTATATCAGTAGCTTAAGCTATCATTTTAATAGCAATCAATTTACCAAATATGAAGGAGGTATACAATGCCAGTCGTAAATATTACTCTTGCTTCTGAACAAATCACAACAGAACAAAAGAGAGAAATGATTCAACGCGTCACCAAAACCTTAGTGGATATTACAAATATTCCAGAAGCATCATTCACAACAATTATTCAAGAATACCCACTTGAGAATTTAGGCAATGGAACTGTAACGCTTCAAGACAAGTTTAGTCAAATGACGGCTAAATAAAAAAAGGATGATTTCAATGAGTAAAATTGAAATCATTCCTTTATATTGGTTTTACAGTTCAAACTGATCCATTACTTCTTTGATAATCTTGGGAGCTTTTCGACATTTTTCTTCTGACACAGCACAGACCGCAAAACGTACTCCTTTTGCTAAGGGAACCATGAACACATTTTTTTCTGTTAAAGCTTCACTAATTTCGTAAGGATTATTACAAGGCAAGCTTACAAAGAATCCATCTCTATAGGGTAATAGCTCTAAACCAACTTCATCAGCTGCTTCGACAAATGCTTCTGCTCTCTTTCTCAAGATACTTTTCCAAGCATTTTTCTCCACTGTATATTTTTCAAATAGAGCTTTGTCCTTATAGATATCAGCAACAACACGCATACCGCCTCTATTGCCATTGGACCAGTTAGCTCGGCCAGAGTGTAGAGCTGCAATTCTAAATTCATCTGCAATTGCTTCATTACTCGACATACCAATAATAGCACCCAGTCTTAGACCATACATGGTAAACCTTTCGAAGTACTAAAAGCAGCCATTACAAATAAGTTCTCTGGTAGATTGGAGAACTTTGTAAAGAAGGCTCTTCTTTCATCAGTTTCCCCAGCAAAATCAATGTATGCAGTATCAACAAGAAGAACAATTTTCTTTCCTGTCGTTTTCAGCTTGTTCTTTTATGAAATCAAGAATTTCGTCCCACTCGTCATCAGAAATACTATAACCCGTTGGATTTTGAGCAGGCGTATTTAGAATAGCCATAATTCGATCTTGTTTACTTAAAATTCTAATAAATTCATCTTTAAATGATGGAACATTAAAAGTGCCTTGGTCTGTAAACAGCGTGAAGGTTGAGATTACTCTTCCAGCTTCTTCAGAGATTGTTTTGTAAGGTGACCAATACCAGTCAGAAGTCAATATTTCATTGCCCTCTTCTGTATAGTTCCACATGGCAATTTTTAGTGCTCCCGATCCACCCGGTGTTGCAACCGTCCTAATATGGGCATCTGGTCTATAGTCAGCAAAGAAAGTTGCTTCTACAGTCTCTAAATATTCTGGCAGACCTGCTATAGGTGCATAAGCAGCAATTTCTTCGTTTGGCAAACCCTTCAGAGTACCAAACCACAGAATCGAAAGCTATCAAATTGCCATCGTCATCCATCAATGCACCTAGTGTCGAATTGATTACATTTTCCTTACCATGCTCCTTAATTGCTTCTTGAGCCTTTCCTGCAATTGCAAAAATAGCATCTGCTTTAGCAGGCCATATTGCATGTTTAGCTACCATATTCATATGACTTACTCCTCTTCAACTGAGATTCGTTATAAACGATCTCTAAAATCTACTATACTAACTCATCTGTAAATAAGTATAACAAAGATATTATGGCTAAACATGATTCTTATGCAATTTTGGTTTTTATTTTGCAATCATTTTTCTAGCTTCGAGTATTTTATTTTCCTTGTAGGACATTTACTTGTACATTCAAAGCACATCAAACAGTTTTTATGATCCACCTCTAGCTCTTTATTGTTACTTAAACGAAGTGCAAGTCCAGAGCAATTCTTAGAGCAAATACCACACCCTGTACAAGAATGTGCTACCATTCCTCTTTTAGACAACCTAGCAGGACAACTAAACAGTGTTCCCCAAGGACACAGGTAACGATGCCATGTTTGTGTGTTAATAAATAATGTGGTTATAATTCCAGAACCAATTATAACTAAGAAGATCGGTAGCTTTTGCCCCATCCTCATGAGATACATGTTGTAGGCAAAGCCACCTAAAAAGATAATAAAGACAAGATACTTCGTAAAATCATTATTCAATGATTTAGGCATTTTTACTTCTTTAAAGCCAATCTTTTTCTTTATCCATTCAATCGGTGTAATAATCGTATTGATTGGACATATAAAACCACAAAAAAACCTACCAAAGAATGCTGCCCCGATTAATGATACTAATACTAAAAGCATCCATAGTTTGGTTTTACCTGCTGTCATTATGAGCGTGAACAAACCAAGGAACGCAATCTGTATTAATGGTTTAACCTTAGTAATCATTAAAACCCCTCCTTAAATTAATTTTTTTCTGATGATTACATAAATCAGTCTAACTCTTTTTAATTAAAAAACAGTGTAACTAAAGTTACACCGCAAAAAAAATAACCATTATCGAAAACCAATCAAAATATACAAAATTCAAATATAAAACCATAGAGGGCAGATGACAACTATATAAATAAAAAGGATGATTTCAATAAGTAAATTTGAAATCATCCTTTTATATTGGATTTATTGAACCCTAATCCCCTAAAGGTCCTATTACATCAAGTTTTGATCGAAAAACCGTCCCTTGGTTGCGATTCTTTTTAATCGCCAATAAAATCTATTATATTTTCATTTACAAGATTAGCTTGAGATCTCGTTATGCAGTGACTCGCTTTAGGAATCGATTTAGCTATTACATCAGGGAGCAATCCTTTAAGTCTTTCAATTGCTTTCCGTGGGGAATACAGTTTCTCCAATTCACCAACTAGAAACATCAGTGGTACATTGATTTTCTTCAAATCTTCATCAGAAAGCACATTAGGTACAATAAATCTTCTAGGTGAGAAGCATTTTTTATACAGAACCTGCTCTTCGACTAATTCATTAAGTATTCTCCTCCCATGATCACCCAATAATAGTAACCCCTCTCGCTCATAGTCAATTTGCAATTTGATAAAAAAGCGAATGGGAATCATATGAGCAGTTATACCATAAAAAGATACTGTGTTCTTGGCTTAATAATACCAGGAGAAGATATAAGTACCAATTTACCTATGCGTTTCGGATACTTGACCGTATAAGAGCCAGCTATCCAACCTCCGTAGGAAAAAGCAACCAAGTTAATTCCATCCTCTAAACCCAAAGTCTCAAATACCCCATCTAGCCAAATCAAATAATCATCTATACTCTTTATAGGCTTTGAGTATACACTCATGGTATTGTCAAAGATATTATCAATTGCATACACCCTGTATTTTTTTTGATAACTCCTCTATTTGGGGAATCATTGACAACGAATTCTCAGAATCACCATGAAGTAAAACGACAGGCTTTCCATTCATAGGCCCACTCATTCTTATATAAGTAGTCCCAAAAGAGGTTTCCAAATATACAACTTCATTGTCTACTTTTATTTCATCCTCTATTGATTTATAGTAGGTGATAAACCTATCTCTATGTTTATCAGTTCTAAATGGAGTACAATCACCTTTCATGATGCATTCCTCCTTCATTCGTTTGTCTTATTAATTAAGAAAGAATCAGTCAATTCATCCTCATATCAACATTCATCAGTTCCGAAAACTCTTTTGTTTCAAATATCTGGTAGGGATTCTCTCGATACAACTCCTGAATTCTTAAAACCATCATATCCTGAACCGTCATATCGTTCTCTCTAACTTGCTCATTTATTTTGACATAATGCTTATTGGTAAATTGAAGATCTTTCGGGTCAACGTATCCCAGCTTTATGGCAGCTTTTGTTTTTTTCGAACATTTGCATGTATTGTTTTTATTCACCAAACTACATTGTCCTTGCATAAAATGTTTTAAGTCATTTCTTGCTCTTGAAAGTTTTTTTCTAAAATTCACTTCTGACATTTCCATAAGCTCAGAACCATTTATGCTATTGACTCCGAAAATGCCGCCTAAAATAAATACCATTCTTTGCTCTCTATCAAGACACAACAACATTCCCATCATACATTCCATCTTAGTCTCTTCAACAAGCATGTCTTTTTCGACTTGATTGACATGATCAAAGCTCTCATCTTTTAAAGAATTAAGAACCCCTTTGTGTTTTTCGAAAGATGAAAAAAAGTACTCCTTACC
>LQAH01000199.1_pt1 | contig 16879 bp, 27 predicted proteins | sample 1535791 | NCBI WGS metagenome assembly LQAH01 (sample SAMN04331585, study PRJNA305678) | bioreactor metagenome | isolation source: bioreactor_4 inoculated with Wadden Sea sediment 2nd replicate of a... | place: Germany:Bremen
TTTTTTGGTCATTAAAATATAGTAATATTGAAAACAGAGATTTGCAATCAAAATGAATAAATAAATTAAAACTGAGTTGAAAAAACTTCTCAAATAACGCGTAAATAACGTTATCGGAACTTTATCGAAGACTCAGAAGTTTTTCCGGGATAGTTGCTTTCAGTGATATATAGGTAGATTTAAAATAAAAAGTTTCATAATATCATGAGGGAAATATCAAAAAAATAAAAGTCCGGAGGGCAGGAGAATTTTTTTACAGCATAAGCTCTTTTAAAACATCTGCTCTTGATTTCTCAATCAAATCCTTATCCTTGAATATATCAGCAATCTTAAAATCAAGAAAACCTGTCTGCCTGGTTCCGGCAACTTCTCCGGGACCTCTCAGTTTGAGATCCTCCTCTGCAATAATAAATCCATCAGTATTCTCTTTAATAATTTTAAGTCTTTTTGCTGATACCTCAGAAAGGTTTTATCAAATACAAGAAAAGCGTATGAACTGTAGCTGCTTCGGCCGATTCTTCCGCGCAGCTGATGCAGAGATGAGAGCCCGAATCGTTCAGAATGGTCAATAACCATGCATGTTGCTTTTTTAACATCAACACCTACTTCAACAACACTTGTTGCCACAAGCACCTGTACTTCACCGGATGAAAACTTCTCCATTGTTGTTTCTTTTTCATCTTCAGGAAGACGTGAGTGTATTAGAGCGCATTTAAAGTGCGGAAAAATATTTTGAGAAATTTCATTAAACATATTTTCTGCATTTCTAAGATCAAGTTTTTCTGATTCTTCAATCATCGGATAAACAAAATATGCCTGGAATCCCTTCTTTAGTTCTTTTCCAACAAAGTTATAAACTTTTCTGCATATTCTCACTGAAGGCGCTGTGAGTTTTAACAGGAACTCTTCCCTCCGGCATTGTTCTGATTGTAGAAATATCCATATCCCCCATCATTGTTATTTCAAGGGTTCTGGGAATAGGGGTGGCGCTCATCATTATTGTATCAATTTCTTTTCCTTTGCTGAAAAGTTTCTCTCTCTGGCTTACACCGAACTTATGTTCTTCATCTACTATTGCAAGAGCAAGGTTTTAAATTTTACAGGAGATGATAAAAGAGCATGTGTCCCTATTATCAGATTCACCTCACCTGTTTCAAGCGATTCAAGAAGCATCTTTTCTTTGTCTGCGGAATTTTTCCGCTTAAAAAGCTATATTAATACCTGTGTCTTTAAGAAGTTTTGCAGCATTTATGCTGTGCTGTTTTGCAAGAAGTTCTGTAGGCGCCATAAATGCCGCCTGATAACCTGCTTCTATATAGGGAAGGGAAGCAAGTAAACCTGCAAGAGTTTTACCGCAGCCTGTATCGCCCTGTATAATTCTGGACATCCCTGTGTCGGAAACTGAATCTGAATATATTTCCTCAATTACATTTCTCTGATCATCTGTAAGCTCAAAGGGGAGCGATGCTGTAACTTTTTTCTGAAGATCGAGGGGAAGAACTCTCGGCTTTCTTTTCTTTTTCTCTCTTTCAAGTCTGCTTCTGATTACAGATTCCTGAAAGCAGTAAAGCTCTTCATATTTCAGAGTTTTCAGTGCCTTATTAAGCTCATCTTCTGTTTCAGGGAAATGTATTTTTGAAAGTGCATCATTTTTATTTAAAAGACTGTTTTCTTTTATAATATTTTCAGGAAGTGTGTTATTTGTATATTTGCCGTATGTCTCGAGAGCCGCTCCTACTGATTTTTCGAAGAAAATTCTGTGTAAGATTTTGATGTTAAAAGGGTAAACCGGCAGTATAATATTGAATTTTGATGGTTTTGAAGAATATATTTCATAATCAAAGTTTGAACTTTGGATTTCATTGTATCTTACAGAAAAAGTACCGTGTATAAAGAACTTTTTTACCAATCAAAAGAGAGTTTGAAAGAAAGCTCCTGCCGAAGCATATTAAATAAGCGCTTGCTGTATTATCTGTAATTTCCACCTTAAGTGTTCTGTTTTTTCCGAAACCGAAAAACTGATGATCAGTAACTTCACAGACTGTATTAAGTTCAAGAGTTTTGTCATCTGATACAGGAACTTCTTTTAAATGAGAAAATCTGTTTCTGAATTCATATTTTCTGGGATAATAAGTTATAAGATCTTCTGCAGTACCAATCCCTGCTTCTTTGAGATTTTTAATAGAAGCAGGGCCTATTCCTTTTAGATTCTTTAAGGAGGACATTATTTATTAAAAAGGAATTTTATTAATTAAATTACTGATAACAGGAATACCTAAATTGCCTATTATTTTTACTCCTATCATTAAGCCGCCGAGAATCATGAGATTTGTCTGATAACCTGTTGCAGAATTTTTTTACAAACAGTGCGGCTGCTTTTGAAGCAAGTGGTACCAGGATTGAATCAAGTCCGCTTGCAAAGGGAGAAAAAGTGTTTGAACTTACAAGAAGCATTATAAGTCTTATGATAATAAAGATTATAAAAAATGTAAGAAGTGATGATAATGCATACCATACAGCTGAAATAATAACACTGAGAATTAATGCTACTGTTATTTCTCCATGCATACCAATCTGATTTAAAATATTATTTGCAATAACCAGTATTGTAATTGCAATAATCGGTGAGAAATCAACATTGCCAAGTCTTAAATTAAAATTTTCTGAAATAGTTTAGATAGGGATCACAGATTTTTGCAAGGAAATTCCTCGGATCATTTGCATACTGATTAGAAAACCATGTCATAATAATTCTTATCATTATAAGAAGCATATAAATTGTAATTGTGCCGCTAAGCAGATCTGTTATGTTTTTGCCATAATTTACCTCGTATTATATATTTTTAATGTTTATTCTTTCCAGACAGAGCTTATAAAACTGTAGCGCTCTTCTGCTGTTTTTATTACTTCATCAGATGATGAAAGATTAAGTTGAGATGGTGTTTTCATCACAGTTTCTATACTGCCTTCTTTAATATGAAGGTATGTAGTACATGACCTGAATTTCAAGCAGAAAGGATTGAATGAATCAAGTATTTCCTGATCAAACTGCTGTTGAAAGTAAAATGGATTTCCTTAAAAGTAGCTTCCTTCATATCATCGGGATTTATAACATCTTCACAGAGAAGCTTTGGTTCATGGCTTCTTTTATCCGCTTTTACTATAAATCCAAGCACCTTATCCTCTTCTAGAAGATATCTGAATCTGGTCCATGTGTGGGAAAAGAAAACAACAGTTATTTCACCTTCAAAAGTTTCAATAATTTATTGTTCCCATCTGTTTGCCTTTTTTAGTTTATAAATTCTTTTTATTGATTTTTATTGCTCCCAGTACTGTGTATTTTTTTTCGGCAGATGCTTTTTCAAAATCTGTTATTTTCAGGGTTACGCATTTATCACAGATTTTCTGATAATCTTTAAGCGGATGTCCTGAAAATAGAAGCCGAGGTTTTCCTTTTCAAAATGAAGAAGCTCTTTTTCAGGCCATTCAGGTACATACTCAAGTTCAATCTCCGGCAGTTCTTCATTTCCTTCGCCTCCGAAAAGAGAAGTCTGTCCGAATTTTCTGTTTTCCTGTTCCCTGGCAGCACTGTCTACAAGTTTTTCAAGATTGTGAAATAAAAGAGCTCTTCCTGATTCAATACTGTCAAATAATCCGGATTTAATAAGTGTTTCAAGAACTTTTTTATTAACAACTCTTAAATCTGCTCTGTTAAGAAGATCTTTGAGATCTTTATAAATTCCGTTTTCTGTTTTTTCCCTTACAATTTCATCAACTGCTGCAGCACCTACATTTTTTATACCTATAAGACCATAGACAATTTTACCTTCAGAAACAGTAAAGTATTTTTCTGAAAGGTTTATATCCGGCGGAAGCATTTCGATACCCATTGTTCTTGCTTCTGAAATATATTCAGCCATTTTTTCTGTATCTTTAATCTCGTTTGTAAGGTTTGCAGCCATAAATTCGGCAGGGTAGTTAGCTTTTAAATATGCAGTCTGATATGCAAGTACTGAATATGCTGCTGCATGAGATTTATTAAAACCGTAGCCTGCAAACGGCTCAAGCATGTCAAAGATATCAGAGGCATGTTTTTCATCATATCCCTGATCAACAGCTCCTTTAAGGAATTCGACTTTCATCTTTTCCATTTCTTTAACTTTTTTCTTACCCATGGCACGGCGGAGAATATCTGCTTTACCAAGAGAAAAGCCTCCGATAATCTGTGCAACCTTCATTACCTGTTCCTGATAAACAATAACTCCGTATGTAGGCTTAAGAACTTCTTCAAGAGAAGGGTCGGGATACTGGATTTTAGATTTATCTTTTTTGATTCAATAAACTGAGGGATATTCGCCATCGGGCCGGGTCTGTAAAGTGCATTTAAGGCAATCAGGTCTTCAATAGTTTCAGGCTGCGCATCCTTAAGAATTTTCTGCATACCAGCGCTTTCAAACTGGAATATACAGGCGCTTTTTCCCTCTCCAAGCATTTTAAACGTTTTTTCATCATCTTCAGGTATTTTTTCAATACTGAAATCAATTCCCCGTTTTTTGATAAGGTTTTCTGTATTCTTAATAAGAGTAAGAGTTTTAAGTCCCAGAAAGTCCATTTTTACAAGACCGCATTCCTCCAGCTGATCCATTGTAAACTGTGTTGAAACAGCGCCTGTCTTGGGATCTTTATACAGAGGAACATATTTTGTCAGTTCCTCTTTTCCTATTACAATACCTGCAGCATGAAGAGATGAATGTCTGTTCAGTCCTTCAAGATATTTTGATATTGTAATAAGTTTTTCATATATACCGCCTCTGGCTTCAACTTTCTGAAGCTCTTCTTCCTGCTCAATAGCATCTTTGAGTTTTTAACATCAGGCGGAACCATTTTTGTAATAGCATTTGATTCATCAAAAGGAATATCAAGAACTCTGGCGACATCTTTTAAGTACAGCTTTAGTTTTAAGAGTTCCGAATGTTATAATCTGGCCGACACGTTCCTCACCGTATTTACGTGTTACATAATCTATAACTTCCTGACGTCTTTCGAAGCAGAAGTCAATATCAAAGTCAGGCATGCTGACTCTTTCAGGATTAAGAAAACGCTCAAAAAGAAGTTCATATTTAAAAGGATCAATATCAGTAATAGTCATTGCATAGGCAATTAATGAACCTGCACCTGAACCCCGTCCCGGTCCTACAGGTATATCATGTTCTTTTGCCCAAGTGGATAAAGTCCCATACAATGAGAAAATATCCTGTAAAACCCATACCAATAATAATATCAAGTTCAAATTCCGCTCTTTTCTTTATTTCCTCTGTTATTTCCCCGTAACGGTCTTTAATTCCTTCATAGGTAATGTGCCGGAGGTATTCATCCGGATTTTCAAACTGATCAGGTATTTCAAAATCAGGTAATAGAGGCCCGGGGAGTTCAATTTCAAGCTCACACATATCTGCGACTTTATTTGTATTCTCAATTGCCTGAGGCACATGTTTGAAAATTGAAAGCATTGTATCAGGATCTTTCATATAGAATTCTTTTTATCAAAAACAAGCCGCCCTGAGTCTGATAGTTTTTCTGTGTACCTATACAGATAAGTATTTCCTGAGCTTCTGCCTCCTGTTTTGTTATATAGTGAATATCATTTGTAGCTATAAGAGGAATACCTGTTTTTTCAGATATCCGTATCATTCCTTCATTTGCAATTTTCTGTTCAGGAATACCGTGATCCTGAAGTTCCAGATAATAATGATCCTTTCCAAAGAGCTCCTGATATTCAAGAGCTTTCTTTTCCGCTTCATCCTCTTTTCCGCTTAAAATAAGCTGAGGAATAATACCTGCAAGACAGGCAGATGAACAGATTAGGCCTTCTGAATATTTTTTAAGTGTTTCGAAATCAATTCTGGGTTTGTAGTAGAATCCTTCTGTAAAAGCTATTGACGCAAGAATCATAAGATTTGCATAGCCGGTGCTGTTTTTTGCAATCAGGATAAGGTGGTGGTATTTTCTTTCCTTATCTATTCCGCTTTTTACAAGCATAGATCCCGGCGCAACGTAGAACTCGCAGCGATAATAGGTTTAATCCCTTTTTTCATACATTCTGTATAAAATTTAAGAACACCGAACATATTTCCGTGGTCTGTTATTGCCAGAGCTTTCATGCCCTGTTCGGCAGCTGTTTCTACAAGACGGGGAATATTTGCCGCACCGTCTAGAAGTGAATAATCTGTATGATTGTGAAGATGAACGAAGTCTGTCATTTTTATCCTTTTGAGTATTGATTAAATATAACTTATTTCAAATATAATTGTAAACTGAATTTAAATAATGATTTTATGAACTTGATGCTGAAGAAGAGTCAGCTTAAGGCAGGACTGTATTATACTGCTTGTTAAATCTCTACCGTACTGATATTATTTGTACTTGATGATTTTTCAGTGATACTGAAAATACAAGGAGAGCTTATGATTCAGCTTATAGGACGGCAGAAATGCAAAAACACAAAAAAAAGCAGAGCGTTTTCTCAAGGAAAGGAAAATTGATTTTCACTTTCTTGATTTAAATAAAAAGGAACTTTCAATAGGAGAACTGAGAAATATCTGCAGATTTATTGCACCTGAAGATCTGATGGATAAGGAATCTGCCGCATACAGGAAAAAGGATATGAATACATGGATTTTGATGCAGCAGAAGAGATTCTGGAAAATCAGAAGCTTATTAAAACTCCTGTATTACGGACAGATTTCGGAGCTTTTGCAGGTTTTTCAGAATCTGAATATAAAAAAATCGCAGAAAAGGTTAAAAAATGAAAAAATGAAAAGAACATCCCCTATATTGATTCTGAAATAGGAAAGCTTGAGGAGGTTATTATTCATTCTCGGGTGAGGAAATTGAAGTAATGACTCCCAGACAGCAGAAAACTTCTTTATAACGACATACTTCCTCTTTCTGTTGTGGAAAAAGAGCATGGTGTTTTAAAGGACTTTTTAAAAACAATAGCTAATGTTGTAGATGTCAGGGATGTTCTTTTTAAAATTGCAGAAAATACTGATGCAAGAAGAAATATACTCTCCGGTATTGAGGGAGGAAGCTCTCTTCCTTCAAGACTGGATGAGATTGAAGCTCTTGATTCAAAAGAGTTCTGCAGAATACTTGTTGAAGGGCTGAAAAGCAGAAAATCCACTTTAAGCTCATTTCTCTCTGAAGAGGAGTTTGATTATTTCCCTCTGCCGAATCTTTATTTTACCCGTGATTCAGCTATGGTTTTCAGGAATCTGGGAATTGCAGGAAATATGGCATTTAATGTACGTAAACCTGAAAGTCTTTTAATGAAAACAATTTTCAGCACACATTATAAACTTCCCGGAGAAAGAATCCTTTTCTACGATAATTCAATGATTGATAAAAAGATTTCTCTTGAGGGTGGAGATTTTCTGGTTTTCAACAGAAATACTCTTATAATCGGACTTTCAGAAAGAACATCGCCTGATGCTGTTGATCTGTTAATTGAAAGGCTTCATCAGAAAATTGATGAAGAACTTACTGTATACTGTGTTTTACTTCCTAAAAGCGGGCTACAATCCACCTTGATATGGTTTTAATATAATTAACAGAAATGAAGTTCTTGTTTATGAACCTTATATCTGCGGTGTAAATAAATTAAGATTTATTAAAATATCTTCAGATAAATCCGGATGCAGAAAAATTGAAGAAATTGACAGCCTTCTCGGAGATCTTGAAAAATCAGGATATAAGATGAATCCTGTTTTCTGCGGCGGGGATGATCCGATCAGGCAGCAGAGAGAACAGTGGATGAGCGGAAATAATTTTTTTGCATTTGAACCGGGAAAAATTATAGGTTATGACTGCAATGCTGCGACATTATTATCGCTTGAAAAAGCAGGGTACAGTGTAAGACCGGCAGAAGTATTTATAAACGGAAGCGACAGAATAGATAAATATGAGAAGCTGGCTGTTTCAATTCCAGGAACCGAGCTTGCAAGAGGCGGCGGAGGAGTGCGGTGTATGACAATGCCTGTAAGAAGAGCGCATCTGGATACAATGGGATAGGGAAGTAGATAGGAATGATTAAATATGCAGTCTTAGGCAGCGGCTCTACAGCTAATTCATATATTATCCAGTTTGACGGTACAAAAAAATCTGCTGTAGAAAACAGTTTATCTGAAAATATATGCAGTGAAAAAATAACAATTGTTATAGATAACGGTTTTTCTCTCAAAGAGTTCAGCAGACGAGCTGCAGAACTTGATTATAATATTAATGATATTGATTTTATATTTCTTACTCATGATCACTCTGATCATATAAAAGGTGTTGCAAATCTTTCATCAAAATACCGGATTCCTGTAGTGATGGGTAAAAATACAAATTTAAAAAAGTGAATACAGTGATAAAATTTATGAATCTCTTATAGTTGAGGGCGGAAGGGAATATTCATTCAACAACCTTAAATTTTCAGTTTTTAGAACATTTCATGATTCAGACGGTTCAGTAGGATATTCTTTCAGTTTATTCGGTACTGTTATTACTATAATTACAGATACAGGAACAATAAGTGATGAAATGGAAAAACATGCGGCAGATTCAGATATTCTGTTTCTGGAGGCAAACTACTGTCCTGATATGCTTGAGAGAGGCCCTTATCCAGTTTTCTTAAAAGAAGGATAGCTTCAGAACTCGGCCATCTTTCTAATGAAGATGCTGTTGATTTCTTGGGAAACTGAATGAAAATGATAATAGAAAGAGAAAAATCTATCTCTGCCATCTTTCAGATAAAAACAACTGTCCTGATAAACTTGATTCTGTAATTAAGGAATCTTTCGGAGAGAATCCTGATATTGATTACAGAATATGCAGGAAGGGGGAGACTGTAGAAGGGCATCCTGTTAAAGTCAATTGAATTCTGCTTTACTAAAGCAAAAACCGCCTCCTATGGTGGTGGTTCCTGATTCGTGCATATATTGTGATTTCTTTTAGAGCGGCTTTTGCCTCACCGTAAGCCCAAGGTTGCATTCGAGCTCGTTCCTCGATGCCTACGCATCTGCTTTACGATTCGTTGGCGAGAACAGGGTCTCACCACAGCGTAGCGAGGTGCGAGCCCGACACAGTAAGCTTTGCTAACGACCAGCCCCTTATGGGGGGTGGAACTTTAAAACCACCTGCTTTGCTGGTGCTTGTTGATTGAAGTATTAAAAATAATTTGAAGGTATTTATACCTGTTTATAATAAATATTTCCGGAAGGGAATAATTATATTATGAAGATAAGAGGTGCATTATGAGTAAAAAAAATATTAACTGTATTAGCAGAAGGATTTGAAGAAATTGAAGCAGTAACACCTGTAGATCTGATGAAGAGAGCAGGTATTGAAGTTGAAACTACAGGAATTAAAGGAATTGATGTCTCAGGTTCTCATGGCATATCAATTATTGCAGATCATTCTTTTGATGAAATATCTGAATCCTATGACGTATATTTATACCGGGAGGACTTCCCGGATCTACAAATATTGCTGAACATGAACCGGTAATGACTCTTATAAAAAAGATGTTCAGTGAAGGGAAGCTTGTATGTGCAATATGTGCTGCTCCGGCAGTTGTTCTTAACAAAACAGGTATTCTTGCAGGTAAAAAGCGACATGCTATCCGGGGTTTGAAAAAGAGTTTAATTCTGATGTTGAGTTTACAGAGGATAAAGTGGCGGTTGACGGTAATGTAATTACTTCGAGGGGAGCAGGCACTGCAGCAGATCTTCACATGCTGTAATTGAATATCTTACAGACAGGAAACTGCAGATAAAGTTCTTAAGGCATCACTTTATATGTAGCTGAACAGGTTTTATTATTTAAAATATTACCTGTATGGGGATATTGATAATAAAATAAGGATATTGAAAATATTGATTCAAAATATTGATTCAAAATATAAAAACGATATTAAAAAAGCTTTTGAATACATGACTTCTGATTTTATATTTCTGGATAAATAATAATTAATATTACATGTAAAGATTCATATTTAGATACAGCTTTAAGGGGATGAAAACGGATTAATTATATATTGTAAATTAATTCTTGTAAAAATCGATGTGGATCCGCAGAAATCATTCGAAGATATATTGATATCATTTAATGAATTACTGCTTACTTAAATATACTTTATATGGAAATAAGATAGCTGCAGATAAAAAGATGACTTTACAAAAAACCGCTGCAGCCTCTAAGAGGAGCAGCGTTTTTTTATATTAAAGCAAGCTTAAAACTAGCAGCAGCTTTTCTTACCTTTAACAGTAATATCAACAAGGCCGGGGAATTTTTTAACATCTTTAGCAGATGATTCAATTCTTGCAGGATTTTCATATGCAGGATCCTGGAAGCTGTATTTGAAGTTTGTGTGAACATCATAAGTTCCGTCAAGGATAGCTTTTGTATCTTCTGTCATTACAAGCTCTTCATCTGTAGGAATTACAAATACCTTAACTTTTGAATCAGGAGCTGTAATTTCTGTTTCAAGGTATTTTGACATAGAGTTTTTATTCTTTTCAGGGTCAACCTTGATACCGAACTCTTCGAGTCCTGCAGTTGCAAGAAGTCTTGTAACTGGTCCACGCTCTCCTACACCAGCTGTAAATACAATAGCATCTATCTGCCGAGTGCGAAAGCATATGCACCGATATATTTTCTGATTCTGTAGGATTCCATTTCCTGTGCAAGAATAGCTCTTTCGTTGCCTTCTTCTGCAGCAATTTCAATATCTCTTCTATCTGTCCATTTTTCAGTAATACCGAGAACACCGCATTTTTTGTTGAGAGTTGTTTCCATTTCTGCAGGAGCCATTCCTGTTTTGTTCATCATGAAGAAAGGAATAGCAGGATCCATATCTCCGCTTCGTGTTCCCATTACAAGACCTTCAAGAGGAGTTAGTCCCATTGAAGTATCGAAAGACTGACCGTTTTAACAGCATTGATACTTGAACCGTTACCGATATGGGCAATAATTACATTTGTTTCAAAAGGATCTTTCCCCAGGAGCGCTGCAGCTCTTTTTGCAGTATAAAGAAATGAAGTTCCGTGGAAACCGTATCTTCTTACACCGTATTTCTGATACCATTCGTATGGAGTAGCGTAAAGGAATGCTTTATCCGGCATAGTCTGGTGCCATGCTGTATCCATAACTGCACAATGCGGTACATCAGGAAGTTCTGCCTGAGCAGCCTTAATCCCGATAATATTTGCAGGGTTATGAAGCGGTGCAAGGTCTGAGATTTCTTCAAAACTTTTAATTACTTCATCATCAATAAGAACTGATTTGTTGAATTTTTCTCCGCCGTGAACAACTCTGTGACCTACAGCTTTTATATCGCTGATAGAATTGATTGATCCTACTTCCTTATCAACAAGAGTTTTCATGATAAGGTCTATAGCTTCTTTATGTGTAGGACAAGCTTCCTCAAGTATGTATTCTTCTTTACCTGGTGCCTGATTTTTAATTACAGAATTATCAGCTGCAATTCTTTCTACAATACCTGTTGCAAGAACAGCTTTTTTGTCCCAGTCATAAACCTGGTATTTGAGTGATGAACTTCCACAGTTCAATACGAGTATTATCAAAATTTTCCTCCGGAAATAATTATATGCAAGGTGTTGATTACCTCTTTTCGATAATTTTGCATTAAATAGAAAAAAAAATACAATATTTACAATGATGAAAAATTGCTCACATATAAATATTTTGGATTATTAAAAAATGTTTTAAAGTATGATTATGCTTTGATTTCGAGGCTTCGCTTTTATAAAATGCAGATAATACAGTCTAAATATCTGAAAAATACAAAAGAAATAAACTACCGCTTAATAACAGACTTGGTACCGGATAAATGAAGCAGTATTTGAAAATATCTGTTTAAAACAGCTGTGATAGTAAAAGCGGAAGTAAGAATTACTTTTTTCATTATTCTTCTTACAGAAGTTGTGATTCAAAATTCATACCTGATTATTAATGCAGAAGAATTAGATGAAAAATGAAAAAAACAAAACACATATAACAGCAGAAGAGCATTTTTCTGTAAACAGCGGTTTTAAAGGGAGAGTATCTGCTGAATATGCAGATATTAAAATCTCTGTAATGGATTTCAGGGATATTCAGGATGAAGAGGCGGATGATAAAACAGTTTTCAGTTTATATTCAGCCTTTTTTTCTGCAGGCAGAATGAAAAAGGAGGGGCTGCTGAAAGAGATGAGCAGTCCATCAGACTGGTATGCAGGTTCGGAAACTTATTCAGAAATATCGGATTACAGTGAGGATACATATCTGAAAAGAAACGGAAACTGGGTGCTGAAATTAAACGCATCTGATTATTTTTTACATATGCTGAAGCAGATGAAGAAGATGATTTCTGTATAAAAGAAAAAGGGGCCGGTTTAAACATATATCCAGGATCAGATTTTCAAATATCTGCTGCAGCATTTGAATCTTTGACTGAAAGTCCGTCTGATGATAACTGGTATTTCTCCAGGAAAACTCAATACGGTGAGAAAATATACTGCAGTGCTTTAAAATGTGTATTTAATGCTATATCAATTGAAAACTCAGCCGCCTGCGGAATTTCATTCGGTGAATACATGAAGACAGGAGGATTTATAAGGTATCAGCCGTATTTAAAAACAGAACAGCTGGGGCTTTTTCTTTTATTTTCATATACTGATGAATTTTACAGAAATCCAGTTTCCGGCTACCCGTCAGTTAAATTAAGAAGGGGAGGAAGGGCGGAATTTGATGTAAATAAAAATATTGGAATTGAGGCTTCATATAACAGTGATATTTATCATGATGATTATCTTACGGAAATTGAAAACAGAAGCGCAGAAAAACAATGTTTAAAATAAAATATGATTCTGATTCATATTATTTCTTTACAGAGTATCAGCGAAAAAATGAAAATTGATGAAGATGAGCTTGAATATATACGAGAAGATATCTTCGGCTTCACTGCAGGTGTCAGGGGGGATAATATAAGCTGCTTTATCAATCCGGAGTATAAGTACTGTAATTATGAAGCGGTTTCCAGAAGTATTAAACTGGAATCAACTGTAAAATACGGAATAAAAACTTTTATGCTGAGACTTAAGAGGGAGGAAGGTGAGAAAGTGAAGTCTGTATTTACAGGAAAGCTGGGTTTTGAAGATGCGCATTATATGATTTATTCGCAGGTGAGTATGAGGCTGTTGATGAAAAAGGGTGAAGCTTAAATCAGTATTCAGATATTATGCGGTATGAAATTGATGTGTGAATATCATTACAAATACAGGAAATTAGAGAAGCTTTAAATCAGCTGATTATATATTAAGCATATATCTTGCTGCTTCAAAAATATATTGTAAGACCGCAGATATCAATTACTGTGCCATAAGAGGCCCTGACATTACTGTAGGGTCATATCCCATTTTATGGATTAAAAGGGGGGCAAGAGCTCCTACAAGACTTGAGAATATAACAACAAAGCATAAAGCAATTGAAATAGCGGCTGACTGATAAAAATTTATTCCGGGCGGCAGAAACATTCCTCTAAGGAGTATTACAAGTCCGGTTCCGATTCCCATAATGAAACCTACAGCTATTTCCTTACCCATTACAATCCATAAATCTTTAAAATGTATTTCCTCTGTTGCAAGACCGCGTATCATAAGAGTTGAGGACTGGTTGCCGGAATTACCGCCTGTCTGTGTAATAACAGGCATAAACATAAACAGAAAAGCAGCCCCGATAATTATATCTTCATAATGATGAAGAACATTTGTAGTAATAGTTCCAAATATAAGGAGAATTATAAGCCATGGAATTCTTTTCTTAACAAGACCGATAATTGATGTTTCAAGATATGGCAGCGAGTCTCCGCCCATAGCACCCATTTTGTAAAGGTCCTCTGTCTGTTCCTCTCTGATTACATCAATAACATCATCAAAAGTAATAATACCAAGCAGCACGTTGTTATCATCTACTACCGGCATTGCCAGAAGATTGTATGTTTCCAGAGTTTTAGCCACTTCCTCCTGGTCAGTCTCTTCTCTGACAGATATAATATCACGTTCCATTATGTCTGCAATAAGCATATTATCTTCAGATGCAAGTATTTCTCTAAGAGAAACAACTCCTATAAGTCTTTTAAGCTGATCTACAACATAGAGGTAATAAACAGTTTCTATTTCCTCCATTCCGGATCTTATAAAATTAAGCGCCTGTTTAACCTTAAGTGTCGGTTTAATAGCCATGTAACGCGGAGTCATAAGACCTGCAGCATCATCTTCGTCAAATCTTAATAGAAAGAGAGATTCTTTTTAGCATCATCAGACAGGTTTTCCCATACAGATTTCTGACATCTGATGAAACAGACTGTATAAAGTCAACAAGGTCATCAGGATCCATTTCACTTAAAAGCTGTTTTATGGTTTCCTCTGTAAGCTCTTCAAGAATTCTTTCCTGTTCTTTATATGAGAGTGAATTGATAAGATCAACTTTCATTTCTGTGTTCAGATTTTTGAATACAACAATAGATTCCTCTTCCGTCAGTTCGTCCCAGTTTTCAATGAGATCCTGAAGAGACCAGTCAGTAAGAATGTTTTTTATTTCATCAGGTTTTGAGAAGATGGATGTATTCTTTAATATTCTGAACCTTTGTTTATCATTTTCCCCCTCGTCAACATATATAACTTCTCTTTCAAGTTTGAAGCCGAATGATTTATATACTTTATCACATACAGTATTTATAAGCTCTTTTATATCTTTTTCAGAAGCAGTTCCGGTATTTACTATAATATTTGCGTGTTTTTCCGATATCTTTGCTCCTCCGACTGAGTATCCTCTAAGTCCGAGTTTGTCTATTATTTTGCCTGTTGGTTCACCGAAGTCTCTGTTGTTTTTAAAAACAGAACCGGCACACGGATAAAGATAATGCCCTTTTTCCTTTTCTTTCTTCTTTAAAAGTATACATCTGCTTAAGTAATTCAGAAGACGAAGTTTTTTTAAGTAAAAAAAAGAGCCTGAGTGATTATAACATTTTTATTCTGAAAAGGGGACTTTTTATAGTCAAAATCATTAATGCAGTAAATATATTTCTTTTTCCATACAGTTTTCATCAATATATGAGACAGACTTGATCCGTTCTGAAATTGATACACCGTAGCATCTGGCATTCATAAAGACACTGCCGCCTACATAGCCGGGCATGCCGAAAAAATTTTCAAGGCCGGCAAGATTTTTTTCTGTACATATTTCCGCAAGGCTGCTCATTTTAACACCTGCAGATGCTGTTACAGTTACTTCATCATTACTGCAGTCTTCTGAAATTTTATTATTCTCTGATATTTCAATAGAATCCAGCAGTGATGTATCAAGAATAATCCCGTTATAACCCTTGTCGCAGAATAAAACATTTGCGCCTTCACCTAGCGGATAGAGGGGAATGTTTTCAGATTCAGCAGTTTTTTTAACAGTTTTTATATCTTCAATTGAACCTGCCTTCAGATAGACAGCTGCATTTCCGCCTATTTTAAAAGTAGAGTGAAGATAAAGCGGTTCATTAAACAGGATTTCACCGTCAATATTGATTTTATTGAATAATTTTCGTAAACTTTTTCACAAAGCTAATATACTTATTAATAAAAATAAGTTTCCATATAATAAATAATAATAAAAATTTGCTGAATATCAGCTTTTCTTCTTGTAGTAATAAAAAATTAAATAATTATATTATCAGGGAAGTAAATAATAAGAGAATTAAATCTATATTTATTTGCAGCAGATTAATAATTACAATCCTGTTCTGACAGGATTGTACAGCTTAACAGATTTTACGGGGGTTTTTCGGTGGCTTTAAAACTTTATAATACAATGGGCAGAACAATACAGGATTTTAAACCTATAAATGAATCAGAGGTAGGATTATACGGCTGCGGACCGACTGTTTACAACTATGCTCATATCGGTAACCTCAAAACCTATGTTTTTGAAGATCTGCTTCGAAGAACTCTGGAGTATCTGGGTTATAACGTTAAACATGTAATGAATATTACTGATGTAGGTCACCTTACAGATGATGCGGATGATGGTGAAGATAAAATGGAAAAAAGCGCCAGAGAGACCGGAAAAAGTGTTTGGGATATTGCTGAGTTTTTACAAATGCTTTTTTAATGATACAAAAAAGCTTAATATTCTAAATCCTACCGTCAGCTGTAAAGCAACAGAACATATTCAGGAAATGATTGATCTTATCAAAACTCTTGAAGATAAAGGTTTTACATATGAAGCAGGAGGAAATATCTATTTCTCAATAGATAAATTCCCCGACTATGGTAAGATGGCGCTTTTAGACAGACAGAAACTTTCTGCCGGTGCAAGAATTGAAGTTGACAGCAATAAAAGAATCCTCATGATTTTGTTCTGTGGTTTACAAATTCCAAATTTGAAAATCATGCAATGCTCTGGGATTCCCCGTGGGGAAGAGGATATCCTGGCTGGCATGTTGAATGCAGTGCAATGAGTATGAAATATCTTGGTGAGCAGTTTGATATCCATTGCGGCGGAATTGACCATGTAAGCATCCATCACACAAATGAAATTGCGCAGACAGAAGCTGCAACAGGAAAGAAATGGGTTAATTACTGGCTTCACGGCGAGTTTCTTGTAATGAATAAAGCTAAAATGGCAAAGTCTGCCGGTAACTTTCTTACACTGTCAGTCCTCGAAGAAAAAGGTTATGATTCACTTGATTACAGATATTTCTGCCTCGGGGCACATTACAGAAGCCAGCTTCAGTTCAGCTGGGAATCGCTTGACAGTGCAAAAACAGCAAGAGGAAATCTTGTAG
>LQAH01000200.1_pt1 | contig 16736 bp, 23 predicted proteins | sample 1535791 | NCBI WGS metagenome assembly LQAH01 (sample SAMN04331585, study PRJNA305678) | bioreactor metagenome | isolation source: bioreactor_4 inoculated with Wadden Sea sediment 2nd replicate of a... | place: Germany:Bremen
ATTTTTCTGGAAAGTTTTTATATAATTGCCGTTATTGGCTGTTTCAGGATAAATAAATACTGTTGAAGTATTTAAGTATAGCTTCCTTGGTTTTGTCTTTATCTCCGGGAAATGAAAATCCGGAAGCTTTTTTTATGACCTCCGCCGTTAAAAGCTTTTTGCAATAAGGCTTAGATCTGTTTTCTCCGGTTGTTCTGAGGCTTACAGTGCATTCATCCGGTTTTTCCTCTTTAATAAATGCTATTATATCTGTCCCGGCCGTTGCTGTTAGAAGCTGATATACAAGATCATTGTCTCTTTCATTTTCATCATGTATATTGAAATCAAGATATGTTTCAAAAGTAGTTATAAGTTTTCCTGAGAAGTGCTTTTCTGCCCGGGTAAGGATTTTACCAAGGAGAACTCTTGAAGACAGTGTTCTGCTTCCGTGAATCCTGTAAAATATTTTATTTGGGGAAACTCCTGCAGCAACAAGTTCAGATGCATCTTTTAGCGCATTTGATGAATCCTCTTCAAGATGTCTGAAAAACCCTGTGTCGGTGCAGAGTCCGGTAAAAAGGAGTTCTGCCTCCTCTTTAGTAGGAATCTGCTGCATTTTTTAATCAGCCTGTGAACAAGAAGTGTTGTTGACGGTGCATCCGGATCAATATAACCTGCAGCTCCTGTAAGCTCTCCTGTTTTATGATGATCTATTACTGCATAGCTCAGGCTTTTTATAATCTCTGCGAATTTACCTGTTCTCTTAGGAGTTGAGCAGTCAAGTATTATTGCAGCAGTTTTATTATTTCTGCTGATGTCATCTGTGCAGTCAGTAAAATATTTACCAAGTTCTGCAATTTCCGGTCTTCTAAGCGGCAGTTCTGCAAACAGTGTTGACTGAATACCGTTTCTTGAAAGAAACATTGATAATGCAAGCTGACTGCAGATGCAGTCGGCATCCGGATCTCTGTGTCCGAAAATATAAAAATGATCATAGCTTTTAATAAAGGTAATGAGGTCCTGCATAATTATTATCCTGATTTATAAAGTTAGTAAGTTTTTCTGAGGCGTTTTTGCCTGAAACAATAATATTATTTTTATCAATAAAACAGTCAATTTCGGTTCTCATTCCAAAGTCTGTAAAATACAGACCGGGTTCAATGGAAAAGCATGACCTGTTTATAATATCTCTTTTATCCGGAAATTCTACTGAATCAATGTTTACACCATATCCGTGAAGTTCCATATCAATTGCATGTCCTGTTCTGTGAAATAATCCTTCTTTGTATCCGCAGCTGCTTAGATAATTTCTTACCATGCTGTCTACTTCATATCCGCTGATTTTTAAACCGGAAACAGTTTTTTCTCTTATAAGACTGACTGCTGAATCTCTTGCTGATATAAGGCTTTTGAACACATTCTGAAAATTATTGGGGATAATATCACCTGTATATCCTACCCAGGAAATATCTGCATAAACTGATCTTTCTGTATTTTCCCTTGCCCATATATCGAACTGGATTAAAGTATTCTTTTTAAGAATGCTGTCTTTTTTTCCGGTTTCGTAATGCGGGTCTGATGTGTTTTTACCGAAAGCTACAAGTATATCATGTTCTGTTACTAGATTGTTTTCTTTTAAAAAAGTTCAATATATATTCTGAGAGTATTTTTCTGTTATATCTTTTCCGTCTTTGAAAGATTTTTTGATAAACTCCCATGTTTTTTTCGATTGCAGAGTAAAGCAGGTCTGCAGATCTTTTATGAGATTCTAACTGATTATTATCAAGTATTCCCAGATATCTCTGAATAAGAGAAGCGGCTGATTCTATTCTGATTCCTGATGATTTTATCAGTTTCTCTGTTCCCCCGTCGAGATAGGAGAGGGTTGTTAGGTTTTTATCACTTTGAACAGCAATTTTTTTATCTTTAAACTGCAAAAGAATATTTTCAAGTTCTTCTCTTGAAGAGTAAACCTGCTCTACTCCGGGTAAATGGTCGAGCATGCTTTTTTCCACTCTGTGTACAATTTTTAAAGGTTCTCTGTCTGCCAGGATTATATAAAACCAGCCGCGTGAATTGATGCAGTCTTTATTAATATTCAGAACTGCATCAGAGATGGGATCCCGGTGTCTGAAATTAAAAAAAAGCCATCCTGACAGATTTTCATCCAGAATGGCTTTTTTGATTCTATCAATACTGAACATCAGAAATCAAACACAGGAGCTTCAATATTAAAGCTGTCATCATATCTGTGAGGATCTTTGAGAGTTCCCCCATGAAGGATGATTTTTCTGATTCCAGAGAAAAAGTCTTATATGAGAAAACTGTCCGTTTTTCCAGTAGACATTAAAGTATGGATATTCAGGTCTTTCTCCGTAAACAACTTCTGCTTTCCAGTTTTCCGGATCCGGATTCTGCGGATTTTTAAACCAAGCATAGGGGATAAATGTATCTTTAAGTTTTAAATCCTGTGTTTCATATACAACTCTAAACCCTTCGTTATGATGATATATTTTATGAATATGTACAGATTTTACATAATTATTCAGACTCTACACTTTCACTCCATGCAGTGTATGTAACAGTTGCAAGTATAATAAGCGAGAGAAGTACTACCCATTTTTTTCAATTTGCTACCTCCAAAAAGACGTATTTAAATTATATACCAATGATATCCTAAATCAAGCTAAAAAAGTTTTTAACTATATCAAGGTATGATAATATTTATTTATGTTGCATAAAGATAGTTCCCGAAAACTGATTCAGCATCCGGGAATTATTTATGATATTTTATTCAAGACCAAGGGATGCAAGCATAACAGCTTTTATAGTATGCTTACGGTTTTCAGCCTGATTCCATGCTTCAGAGGATTCTCCGTCTATAACATCTGCAGTTACTTCATTTCCCTTTACTGCTGGAAGGCAGTGCAGGAAAATAGTTTTTTACCGGTTTTTCCATAAGACTGCTGTTTACCTGATAAGGTGAAAGAAGTTCTTTTTCTTTCGGAAGCTTTATCCTCTTCTCCCATTGATACCCATACATCTGTATAAACTGCATCAGCATCCTTAACACCTTTTACTGGGTCATCTGTAATTTCTATTTCAGCTCCTGAAATAGCTGCAAATTCTTTTGCCATTTTAATTATATATTCTTCCGGCTGAAGAGCAGAAGGGGATGCAACTGTCATATTTACTCCGAGTTTTGCACATCCGATAAGAAGTGAATTTGCTACATTATTTCTTCCGTCTCCCACATATGTGAGTTTTTTGTCTTTTAATGTGCCGAAGTATTCTTCAACAGTCATAAGGTCTGCAAGAAGCTGTGTCGGATGATAGTCGTCTGTAAGACCGTTATAAACCGGTACTCCTGAATATTCTGCAAGAGTTTCAACATTAGATGTTTTGAAGCCTCTGAACTGAATACAGTCAAACATTCTTCCAAGAACTCTGGATGTATCTTCAATAGATTCCTTTGCTCCCAGCTGAATATCTGAACTTGACAGGAATACAGGATGTCCTCCCTCTTCCCCGAATGCTGTTTCAAATGCGCATCTTGTACGTGTTGATCTTTTTTCAAAAAGGAGAGCAAGAGTCATTCCTGTAAATCTCTGCTTCCGGATATTTGCTTTTTTTATCTTTTTTTACTTTATGGGCAAGGTCCATCAGGTATCTGATTTCATCATACGAATAGTCTTTAAGTGAGATAAGTGATTTTCCGGTAAGATTTACAGCCATAATAACTCCTTTGTCTGTTCCCTTATTATTTTCCAGCTTTTATTATCTGTCTTTACAATTATCCTTAAGATAATTTTAAGAATGAATATTCTGTTAGAGTCAGAACAAATACAGCTGAATTAAGTTATGCTTTAATAGAAATTTATTACCACAAAACAATTTATTGGTCAACAGATGTTCGAATAAGCCTGTTTAGACTTCATAAATTACTTCTTCTGAAAAAGTACTTTTTCAGAAGAAATATGGTATATGTTCCGGGCAGCTGTCTGAAATAAAAAAAGTCCGCAGTTTTGCGGACTTTTTATTTTTAGTTAAAAAAATCAGCTATGCTGATTTTAATTCAGAAATAATTTCCGGTTTTTTATCTCCGTTTATTACTTCTCTGTTAATTGTAATTTTTTTCTTTCCTTCCATCGACGGAAGTTCAAACATCAGATCAATCATAAATGCTTCAACAATTGACCTTAAACCTCTTGCTCCTGTTTTTCGGGCTACAGCAAGTTCTGCAATTGCTTCAATTGCATCTTCTGTAAACTCAATATCGGTTTCATCAAGTTTAAGAGATTCCTTATACTGTCTGATAATTGCATTCTTGGGTTCTGTGATAATTCTTGTTAAATCCTCTTTTGTAAGATTTTCAAGAGCTACCTGTATAGGAAGACGTCCTATAAACTCAGGGATAAGTCCGAATTTTATAAGATCATCCGGATGAAGATTTTCAAATAGCTCAACAAGACTTTTTTCCTCTGTCATTTTAACATCAGCTCCGAATCCCATTGGATGCTGAGATACACGGGCTTCTATAATTTTATCAAGACCTACAAAAGCCCCGCCGCATATAAAAAGAATATTATCAGTATTGATTTTAAGCATTTCCTGGTTAGGATGTTTTCTTCCTCCCTGTGGAGGAACAGATGCAACAGATCCTTCAATTATTTTTAGGAGTGCCTGCTGTACACCTTCCCCTGAAACATCCCTTGTAATAGATGCATTTTTCCCCTTTTTTGGAAATTTTATCTATTTCATCGATGTATATAATCCCTTTTTCAGCTGCTTCAATTGTTGTTATCTGCACTCTGAATAAGTTTAAGAAGTATATTCTCCACATCTTCTCCTACATAACCTGCTTCAGTCAGTGTAGTGGCATCTGCTATCGCAAAAGGAACATTAAGTTTTTTGCAAGGCTTTTGCCAGAAGAGTTTTCCTGTACCTGTAGGTCCGACAATAAGAACATTTGATTTTTCAAGTTCTACATCACTGTCCAGCTTTTCTCTGTTGAGAATTCTTTTGTAGTGATTGTAAACAGCAACCGATAATGCTTTTTTTGCTGCATCCTGACCTATAACATACTGATCTAGGAATTTCTTCATTTCTTCCGGTTTTGCAACCTTATCAAGCGCCTGAGTTTCAGGTGATTTCTTAAGGTCTTCCTCAATTATCCGGTTGCATACTGTTACGCATTCATCACATATATGGACACCCGGTCCGGTAATTATTTTTTTTGCTGATTCTGCCGCTTTTCCGCAGAAAGAACAGGTAATGTTCTCTTTTCTGTTTTTTGGCATGAGTTAACCTCTGATAAGTATATTGTCTATAAGACCGTACTTTTTCCTTCTTCTGCAGACATGAAAAATCCCGTTCAAGATCTTTTGCAATTGCTTTTCTGGTTTTACCAGTGTGTTTTGCAAAGTAGTCTATAGTAAGGTTCTTTAGACGGATGATTTCTTTTGCCTGAATATTTATGTCTTTTGCCTGCCCCTGGGCGCCGCCCCACGGCTGATGAATAAGAATCCGGCTTGAAGGAAGACTGTGTCTTTTTCCTTCTGCTCCGCATGTAAGAAGAAGCGCTCCCATAGAAGCAGCCTGTCCCATGCAGATTGTCTGTACATCAGGTTTGATGTACTGAATTGTATCATAGATGGCAAGCCCGGCAGTTACGCTTCCGCCGGGTGAGTTTATATAAAGGCTTATGTCTCTCTGTGGATCCTGGGATTCAAGAAACAGCAGCTGTGCTACAACAAGATCTGCTGTAATATCATTGATTTCCCCGTCAAGGAAGACAATTCTGTCTTTAAGAAGTCTTGAATAGATATCATAGGATCGCTCCCCGATCCCGGTCTGTTCAATTACAACCGGGACAAGACTGTTCATTTGTTCATTCATATATCTCATGCCTGTAAATTAATAGTTTGTCTGAATAAAATCAAGGAATTTTATTTTTTCCCCTTTTTTAAACTTACAGTTTTCCATTAAAAAGTCATATGTTTTTCTTTCTTTAAGACTGAGTCTTACATATTCTGTCATCTGGTTCTGAACAAGATAGTTTTTGAAATCCTCTTCGCTCATTCCGCTCTGAGCAGACTGTGCTTTGATTTCCTCTTCAAGTTCTTCATCAGTTGCCTCAACTTTTTCCTCTTCTCCGATTTTGCTTATAAGAAGCTGACCTTTAACAGTTTTTTCTGCAAAAGGTTTCCATTCTGCAAGCATGTCGTCTTTTGTTTTGTTCTGCATTGTGAGAATTTCAAGTACTTTGTTTTCATCACCGCCGAACTGGTAGAGGAAGTTGCTCCACTGATTGTTGAGTTCTGCATCAATCATTGCAGCAGGAGGATCTACTTCGCTGTTTTCTATAATTTTATCAAGAATAGCTTCCTGCTTTGCAGCTTTGAGTTTGTTTTCAATCATTCCCTGCTGTCTTTCCTTGATATCTTTTTTAAGATCATCAAGTGTCTGATATTTTTCACTTATATCCTGTGCCAGTTCATCATCAAGTTCAGGAAGTTTTTTTGATTTTACTGAAGTTACAGTTACACTGAGTTTTACCTTTTTACCTGCAAGTTCTGAGTATTCAAAATCTTCAGGATACTCTTTTTCGATTACTTTTTCTTCTTCTTTCTTCATTCCGATAATTTCATCGTCGAATTTATAGTAATTGTATCCTGTTCCTACTGTAAAAAGTAAAATCTTCTCTTTTTGTATCATCTACAATGTTGTTGTTTTCATCAAGTTCTGCATAATTGATTGTAACTACATTATCTTTTGCAACTTTTCCGCCTCGTTTTTCGCTTACAATTGCATTCTGATCCTGGTATTTTTTAAGTTCTCTTTTTTCATCTTCAGCCATGAGTTTTACTTCAGGAATTTCAATGTCAAAGCCTTTGTATTCACCAAGTTTAACTTCCGGATATGTTTCATAAGTAACAGTAAAAACAAGATCGTTATCAAGTGTTATTTTAAGATTTTCTTCATCTTTTAATGCAGGCTGTGAATATGGAAGAGGTTTCTTTTCAGTATCTTTTAATACTTCTTCAAGACTTTTTTCAATCATGTTAAAGCCTGATTCTGTTACAAGTCCTTCGCCGTATTTTCTTTCAAGTACTGCTGCAGGAACTTTACCTTTTCTGAAACCTTTCATCTGTGCTGTTTTTGAGTATTTTTTAAGGAGCTCATTATATTCCTTTTTTACAGCATCTTTTTCAATAGTAAGAGTTAATTCTACTACTGAGTTTTCGAGTGTTTTAATCTCTTTGTTAGCAACCACGGTTTTCCTCTTTAGATATTTGATTTATCGGCACCGTTAAACCTATCTGTTTTCAAGTTCTTAAAATTGAATATTTACACTATAGCGACAGGTGCCATGTATGGAACTTTGCAGCTGCAAAATTTCTCCCGGAATACGGTTGATTTTTAAGTCAGCAGTTCCTTTTTATGTTTTAACAAAACTAACAATGAACAGGGTTTACAATACCAAAACCTTTATTTTTTGTATATACCATAAACTGCAAGTTATAGTTCAAAATAAAGGTCATTTTATATAAAAAAAGCGATCCATTATGGATCGCTTTAAGTAGAGCGGGAGAAGAGATTCGAACTCTCGACATCCACCTTGGCAAGGTGGAGCTCTACCACTGAGCTACTCCCGCTTATCTTGTTTGCAGTGAACTTCTCTGCTAGTGCGAGAGAAGGGACTTGAACCCTTACACCTTTCGGCACCAGATCCTAAGTCTGGCGTGTCTGCCAATTTCACCACTCTCGCAATGTAAAATATTTCCATTAGTTTGTCAATAACTTTCAGGAAATTTATGAGCCGTGAAGGGATCGAACCTTGACCCGCAGATTAAGAGTCTGCTGCTCTCCCAGCTGAGCTAACGGCCCTGGGTTTGCCTTTGAATAATAATTCAAAAGGACTTTTTACGCCCGGTAGGATTCGAACCTAGACCTGCGGATTCGAAGTCCGACGCTCTATCCAGCTGAGCTACGGGCGCATAAATCGTAAAAGGGTGGATAACGGGATTTGAACCCGCGACAACTGGAACCACAATCCAGTGCTCTACCGCTGAACTATATCCACCATGTTTAAGGAACACAGGTGCTCTCTTAAGTAATAGTAATATGTAGTAAATAAAAAAAAATTGTCAAGAACTCATCTTTTTAAAACCCCAAAGAAAAGAGGTATACTGTTCTCCATTTTACTTCTTTATCAGCAAGATCGTGAAGAAATATATCTCCTAGTCTATTGAAAAGATCTTCCGGAATAAGTTCTTTAACCAGGGAACCGTAGCTTTCTGAATCTGACAGATTCATCCACCGGTTTATATTTTTGCTGCTGATTATTCTTTTCTGAATATATTCCTTTTCCTTGAAACCAGTGTTTTTAAAACCATGTTTATTTATCAGATCAGGTGATTTTTCTATCGCATTAAGCCCCGGTTTTTCTGTTTTTTTTATAAACAGTTTTTTTCTGCTTTTTTTTAGGAGAATGATTTTCATCTTCTGTCATGGATTTCGGACTTATAAGTTCTGACAGTCTTGTGGCTTTTTCAGGAAGTGTCTCTGCAATTGAAAACATTCCTTCATAATCCAGAATTGAGTTAATCTTTATGAAAGCCTCTTCCGGATCAGATCCTAAATTTATTATATTTCTACCGATTACTGCGTCAAAAGGTACAATTCCCTCTATATCCGGATTTATCTGATCGAAACTTCCTTCCAGTATTATGGGTTTTTCTGTGTCATTAAGCGGACTAGGGTAGTTGTTTATAAAATCAATTTCATCAGGATCATCCGCCGCTGTCCAGACACCGCCTTCCGGAACTTTTCTCAATGCCTCCCATAAGAGCAGACCTCTGTCTTTTCCTGCTATAAATACCCGTCCATGCCGGGGAAGAATGCATTTTTTAAAAATACTGTCTCTAAGTGAACTTAGAATCTCATTTCTGTTATCAGCTGTTCTTTTGAGCCATTCATCTTTTTGCGGTCAGGAGGTGTAAATGTTAGAACTGTATTTTCATCTCCTTTTTCAAGATGAGCCTCGATCTGTGCTTCACGTTTTCTGGATATATCAGATTTTATTTCATTTTCATAACCCAGATTTCCGGGCTGATAGAATATTCTTCCCTTAAGTGTTTCTGGCAGATACTGCTGTGCGACCCAGTGGTCTTTATATGCATGAGGGTATAGATATCCATTCCCGTGACCGAAGCTGTGCTTGTCTCTTGATGAATCTTTAAGATCATCTGGAATTTCACCGTTTTTTTCACTTCTTACTGCCTGAAGAGCATCAAAAAATGAAAGTGCAGTGTTTGATTTTTTTGCAGTTGCAAGATAGATTGCAGCCTGGGATAAAAAGAAATTCCCTTCAGGCATTCCAATCCGCTCAAATGCCTGAACAGAGGAATTGACAACTGTCAGAGCATTAGGATCTGCCATACCTATATCTTCAGCTGCAGAGATAAGCATTCTTCTGAATATGTATTTCGGATCTTCTCCTGCATCCACCATTCTTGCCATCCAGTATAATGCTGCATCCGGATCAGAGCCTCTTATTGATTTTATAAAAGCACTTATTGTGTCGTAATGATAATCCCCTTCTTTATCATAAAGGACTGCTTTTTTCTGAATACTTTCCTCTGCTGTTTCAATAGAAATAAATATTTTTTCTCCATCCGGCGGAGGGAAAGTTTCCGGAGTTGTTTCGATTGACAGTTCAAGTGCATTAAGAAGGCTTCGGGCATCTCCGTTTGCAATTTCTGCTATATGTTCAAGAGCTCCTTCTTCAAATTCAATCTTGTATTTTCCATATCCTTTTTCTTTTATCTGCGATTGCTTTTTCTGCAGCTTTTATCAGCTCCATATCAGTTAACGGAAGAAGCTGAAAAATCCTGCTCCTGCTTACAAGTGCTGAGTTAACTTCAAAAAAAGGGTTTTCTGTTGTTGCTCCGATTAGAACAAAAGTTCCGTTTTCAACCCAGGGAAGAAGCGCATCCTGCTGTGCCTTGTTCCACCTGTGAACTTCATCGACAAAAGAATTGTTTTCTGTTCATAAAGTTCAAGTTTTTTTCTTAGCTTCAATAATTGCTTCCCGGATTTCCTTAACACCTGAAAGAACAGCGTTAATTGTTATAAATGAACTTTTAGTAGTGTTTGCAATAATTCTTGCAAGAGTTGTTTTTCCGGTTCCCGGGGGACCGTAAAAAATCAGCGATGAAAGCTGATCCGCCTGTATCGCTCTTCTTAAAAGACGGCCCCTGCCTACTATATGCTCCTGCCCTATAAAGTCATCAAGAGTCTCGGGCCTCATTCTTGCAGCAAGAGGAATTGATTCGCTATTTTGCGTTAAAGAAAATAGTTCCATATGATTTTCAGTATAATTTATAATGCAGTATTTATATATAAATTTAATGAAAAATATTTTTTACAGAGGACAAGTCTCTAATAATCTTCCGCATTTTCAGAGTTTTTCAAAAAGATCTTCCATGTGTATACATTAAGATTATCATAAAATAAATATTTTTTCAGATTAAGTATTACAGTTCTTAAAAGACAGGAAGAATCAGCAGTAATAAAAAAGCTGCCTCCAAAATGGAAGCAGCTGATTAATTTTTAAATGTTTATTGCTGAATAAGGTTTATTATACTCTTTCGGTATAATGGGTGTGCAGCAGATGATGTGATTTATGCCAAGCGGTTCTTTAAGAAAATCTTCATATATTCTTGCAATATCAGGATTTTCATGGGATTTCCTTGTTCCCAGATTAATATCCTCCTGATATATAGATTCTGCTCTTTTCTTTCTTATTTCCCATGTTGTAGGAATTGGCTGGCCTCCACCTCCAAGGCATCCTCCGGGGCATGCCATAACTTCGATAAAAGTATATGGGAAGTGCCCTCTTTATCTGATCAGCAGTTTCCTGGCATTGCTTAAGGTATGTGCAACTGCGACTTTAACTACAAGTCCGTCTATATCAACTTCAGCTTCTTTAATTCCCTCCATACCTCTGACTGCTTTAAATTCCACATTTTCAAGAGTTTTCCGGATATTACTTCATAAGCTGTTCTTAATGCTGCTTCCATAACACCGCCTGTCGCTGCAAAGATAACTGCTGCTCCTGTTGATTCCCCAGCGGATTATCAAAATCCTCTTTAGGCAGAGATGCAAAATCAACTCCTGCCTCTTTAAACATTCTTGCCAGCTCTCTTGTGGTTATAGCATAATCCACATCTGCGAAAACAGTATGATCCTTAAGTTTCTTTTTTTCCTTCCAATACTCATGCGCAGAGGACATTTCCGGTCTTCCGGCTTCATACTTTTTGCTGTACAAGGCATGACAGATATTACTCTGATTTTTTCAGGATCAAGACCAGCTTTTCCGCATAATATGTTTTGCTACAGCTCCGAACATCTGCTGAGGTGATTTACATGTTGAAAGATGTGCAAGCTGATCCGGATAAAAATGTTCTATAAACTTAATCCATCCGGGAGAACATGATGTAATCATCGGAAGTGTGCCTTTTTCTGTAACACGTTTGATAAGTTCATGTCCTTCCTCCATTATTGTAAGGTCGGCTGTAAACTGTGTATCAAAGACTTTATCAAATCCGAGTCTTCTTAAGCCTGCAACCATCTGACCTGTTACAAGAGCTCCATAGCCCATTCCCATTGCTTCACCTATACCGACCCTGATTGCAGGAGCTGTCTGAATAAGTGTTACAATGTCCGGATTATTTATATCATCCCAGATTTCATTGACGCTTGATTTTTCAACAATAGCTCCGGTTGGACATACAATAGCGCACTGGCCGCAGTTGACGCATGCAACGTTGCCGAGTCCCTTATCCATAAAAGTTGTTACTTTGCTGTTAAGTCCCCGTCCTGTTACATCAATAGCATTAACACCCTGCACCTGGGCGCAGACATCAACACATCTTCTGCATAATATACATTTATTCGGATCTCTGATCAGAGAAGGGGAGGATACATCGAGCGGAAGAATCTTCTTTTTGGTTCTTGCATAGATGTTTTCTCTTACTCCAAGATCAAAGGCCAGAGTCTGCAGCTCACAGTTATTGTTTCTGTCGCAGTTCAGGCAGTCGTCCGGATGGTTTGCAAGGAGGAGTTCAAGATTTGTTTTTCTTGCTTTCTGAACTCTCTTTGTATTTGTCTGAATTTCTATGCCGTCGTAGACTTTATGTACACATGATCTTACAAGAGTTCTTGCTCCTTTTACTTCTACGCAGCATATACCGCATGAAGCATTGTTTGCCACATCCTGCATGTAGCATAATGTAGGAACTTTTATTCCTGCCGCTTTACATGCTTCCAGAATAGTTATACCGGCAGCTGCTTCATAAGGATTGTTATTAATATTTATATTTACAGTTTTTCCGCTCATTTTTCACCTCCTTTACTACAGCCTATCCGGATATCGCATCTTAAGCACCTCATTGCTTCTTTTCTTGCCTGGTCTCCCATAAATCCAAAATTTATTTCCTGGAAGTTTCCTTTTCTCTGTTCTACCGGCAGATGTCGTCCTGCTATCTTTGGTTTTGCAGAGAGATCTTCAGGAGGTGTATTATCAAAAACAAATTCTCTCATAAGCTTATGGAATCTCTTTTCACCGGTAAGATTAAGATCTATTGATGCTGCTGCCTCTTTAGCCATACCCATAGCTTCCGCTGCTGTTGAAGGTCCTGTTACAACATCGCCTGCAGCATATATTTTACTATTGCTGGTCTGGAATGTATGTGGATTAACACATGCTGTTCCTTTTTTATTTGTTACAATGCCTTCTCTTTCAAGAAGTCCGCCGTCAGTTCTTTCCCCTATTGCAATTACAACTGTGTCGCATGGAATCATGAAAGTATTGCCTGTTTCAACCGGTCTTTTCCGTCCGGAAATATCAAAGGTTCCCCCTTTCATCTGCATTACTTCAAGCGCTTCCACATTATTTCTGCTGTCGCCGACAATTCTTAACGGGGCTGCCATAAACATGAAGTTTATACCTTCTTCAATTGCTTCTTTTATTTCAAGTTTATTTGCAGGCATGTCATCTTTTTCTCTTCTGTAAACTACTGTTACATCTACACCGATTCTCCAGAGTGTTCTTGCTGCATCAATAGCTACATTTCCGCCTCCGATAATTGTGACTTTTTTACCCATTGGAACCATTTTCTTTTCTTCCAGCTGTTCAAGAAGATCAGTTCCCTGTATAACACCTTTAAGCTCGCTTCCGTTAATATCTGCCTCTACATGATTGTATGAACCAATTGATACAAAAAGCGCATCATTATCTTTAAGGATTTTTGAGCTTGATATATCTTTGCCGTAGACAGTGTTGAAAACAAATTTAACACCGAGTTTTTAAAGAGTTCCAGTTCTTTTTCAAGAATATCTTTTGGCAGTCTGTAGGCAGGTATTCCGTATTTTAGAACTCCGCCTGCTGCAGAGTGTGAGTCGTAAACTGTTACTTTGTGTCCAAGTCTTACAAGGTAGAATGCTGCTGTCAGTCCAGCAGGGCCTGCACCTATAATAGCAATCTTTTTACCTGTATCAGGAAGTTTTTCATCTATAAGAGTTTTATAGATAGCTTTTTCTCTTCCCATTTTATACATTGTGTCGGCAAGGTATCTGTGAATTTCACCCTGCTGAACTGATTCATCAATAGTTTCTCTCCGGCATCTCATCTGGCAGTGAAAATGGCATATTCTTCCTATTGTTCCCGGAAGAGGATTATCACGTATTGTTGATTCAAAAGCTTCTTCAAGCCTGTCTTCCTTAAGAAGTGTGAGGTAGGCAGGAATATTCATATGCATAGGACATGAGTTTGAACAAAGCGCATCAAAAGAGCTTCACATGTTCCTCCCTGACAATGATGATTGTGTATATGTTCTTTATACTCATTTTCAAAATACTTAAGTGTTGTCAGTATAGGATTAGGAGCAGTCTGACCCAGTCCGCATAGTGCTGTATCCATAATTGATGTGCCTATATCTGATAGAGCCTGCAGGTCTGAATCCTCCCCTGTCCGTTAGTTATTTTCTCAGCAGATAAAGTTCCTGTGCAAGTCCTTCTCTGCATGGAGTGCACTTTCCGCAGCTTTCTGAATTTGTAAATTCAAGAAAATATTTAGCAACATCAACCATGCAGTTGTCCTGATCCATAACAACCATACCGCCTGAACCCATAATAGCCCCAAGCTGAGCAAGTGATTCATAATCTACAGTTGTTTCAAAAAGATCGGCAGGAATACATCCTCCGGAAGGTCCTCCGGTCTGAATTGCTTTTATTTTCTTTTCACTGCCGCTTGCTCCTCCTCCGATTTCATAAACTATTGTTGTAATTGGAGATCCTAAAGCCATTTCAACAAGACCTGTATTTTTGACTTTACCTACAAGCGAGAAAACCTTGGTTCCCGGACTTTTTTCAGTCCCTGTTTCTCTGAACCAGCTGCTTCCCCTTGAAATAATTACTGGTATGTTGCATAAAGTTTCAACATTATTGATATTGGTCGATATCCGTTAATTCCGCTCTGAGCCGGAAACGGCGGTCTCGGCCTGGGCCGTCCGGCTTTTCCTTCTGCAGATGCGATTAAAGCTGTTTCTTCTCCGCAGACAAATGCTCCTGCGCCTTCGACTATTGTAATTTTAAAATTAAAACCGGTTCCCAGAATATCCTTTCCCAGAAGTCCTGCTGCTTCTGCAGATGCTATTGCTTTTTTTAGTCTTTCTACAGCAAGAGGGTATTCAGCCCTGCAGTAGATAAGCCCGTCAGTTGCACCCATGGCAAAAGCTCCGATCATCATACCTTCAAGCAGCATGTGAGGATCGCTTTCGATTTCATTCCGGTTCATGTATGCACCGGGATCGCCTTCATCGGCATTGCATATGATATATTTTTTTCTCCGGACTCTTTTTGCATAAGACCCCATTTTATGCCGGTAGGAAATCCTGCTCCTCCCCGTCCTCTGAGTCCTGATTCCTTAATTTCTCCAATAATGCTGTCCGGTGTTTTCTGTGTTATCGCATTGATATAAGCTGAATAACCTCCGACAGCTGCATATTCCTCAATAGATTCAGGATTAAGTATTCCTGCATCTCTGAGCACTATTTTTTTCTGATTTTTAAAGAAAGAAATTTCATTCCATTCGGGAATATTTTTATATCCCTGACCGTATTCGATTTTTCCTGTTATATGGTCCCAATCAGATATCTTACATAATGCAAGTTTTTCCGGGGCGCCGCCTTTAGCCAGTATATCAATAATTTTTCCTGCAGATTTTTTCTGTACACTGTTGAGTACAAGAACCGGTTTACCCGGAACAAAGATATTTACGAAAGGTTCTTCAGCGCATAATCCCATACAGCCGGTTTTTTTTAAGACCGATATTCAGTTTTTTTTCTTTAATCCTTTTTTCGAAAGTTTCATATAGTACATCAGCGCCGTTTCCGATTCCGCATGTACCCATTCCGACTGCAATGTAGGGTTTAGAATCCAGTATAAGTTCCCTGCCCTTATTAATTAATTCTTTAATTTTTTGAGGTGTATCAGCCATCTATTTCTCCTGCTTTTTCTTCTTTTTTGTAGTGAGTTTTTTCAGCAGTTCAGACAGCATTTCTGAAGTAACATTACTGTATATAACACTGTCGATTGCAATAACAGGCGCAAGTGCGCACTGACCGAAGCAGGCTACTGTTCGTACTGTAAATTTATTATCGCTTGTAGTGAAGGAGACTTCTCCCTCGTCTTCAAGATCCTGTATATTAAGCTGAATCAGCAGATCATCAAGAAGTGATTTTGATCCCCGTGTATGGCATGCTGTCCCTCTGCATACTGTAATTGTATGATCACCCTGCGGTTTCAGGTTGAAGAAAGAGTAAAAAGTGACGACTGAATAAATTTGAGACAGCGGCACATTCATGTTTTCAGCAATGTGTGTAAGTGTTTTTTCCGGCAGATAACTGTGTGGTGTAATTTTCTGGACTTCTTCCAGAACTGTCAGCAGGTCACCGGGTTTGCCCCTGTATTTGCTGATAATTTCGTTGCATTTTTGCTCATTGAAGTGAGAAGCCTTAAGTTGATTCACAAAAATACCTCCTTAAATATTTTTTTGAGCATGAAATACTCCATGCTGTCCTGAGGTTTTTTGTAAAGCTGTAGATGAAAAAATATCAAATAAGTAAAAAATTAACTGATTTGAGTGCAAAAAATAAAATCAGGAATATGAATTCCTGATTTTTATTTTTTTAATATGGAGAGAGAATATAATTTTTAAGCTGCTCGTTTTCGAAAACTCTGATTGCACGGAGTTCGTTGATAACATCGGTAATGGAAACTACCCTATGACTTTATCGCCATCCATTACAGGCAGATGCCGTACTTTGTTTTCATCCATTTTGGCTGAAACATCTGCAATAGTAGCATCTTTATTTACTGTAATGAGTTTTTCTTTGGGAGTCATTATTTCTTTGACTTTTTTGTTCAATATTTGCGCAGCCGCATCCGTGCCTCAGAATATCTCTTTCAGAAACAATTCCCTGAAGAGCTCCATCATCGTCAAAAACTACAAGGCATCCGACTTTTTTTTTCATTCAGCAGATCAACACAGTCAGAAACTGTTTTAGTCTGTCTGATTGAAAAAAACTTCATGACCTTTCTTTTTTTCCAGATATGTACCGACGTTCATATAAATCTCCTTATTAAATTTTTAGAATCAGTATTAATTCTAATACTGCATAAGTCATAAA
>LQAH01000201.1_pt1 | contig 16684 bp, 27 predicted proteins | sample 1535791 | NCBI WGS metagenome assembly LQAH01 (sample SAMN04331585, study PRJNA305678) | bioreactor metagenome | isolation source: bioreactor_4 inoculated with Wadden Sea sediment 2nd replicate of a... | place: Germany:Bremen
CTGACGAGGCGACGAAGAAGTTCGCTTCGTTATATGTGATAAAATTTTGAAGCAAAGGAAACCAAAGAGCTGCGAAGATGTCAGGCGTTTATCGTGAATAATTTGGGATTTAAAATAGAACTCTCATGCCGGCTTATGAGATACCTATCTAAACGCTTACTATTTAATTCTGTGAATTGTTCTACTACCACCCGATAAAGTTTCAAAACCATCTTTCGTAATTACAAAGTTTTCTTCTAAATCAAATACACCAATTTCATTTACTACACCTGGTTCTAAGTTAACGATCATACCTTCTTGTAAAATGGTGTCGTCATAAATGGTTACTGAAGGTGGTTCTGTGGACATAAGCCCATACCATGACCAAACCTGCCACAATCAAAGGTTGCATTAAAACCTACACGTTCTAACTCTTTACCGCAAGTACGTGCCAAATCTGCTACTGCTACACCTGGTTTCATTGTTTCTGCAGCACGCATTGTTACTTCATGTATTTTATTCTGTAATGTATCTCTTTCTTGACTAATTTCACCTACTACACCCGACCTACAGAAATCTGACCAATAGCCTTTATATTGGGCGCCTAAATCAACCCACAAGTAGTCTCCTTCTTCGAGTTTACGATTAGAATTAATTTTACTAATGCGATCGTAATTGCCTTCACCAGATGTGATAATCACAAAGCCTGGCATTTCTGCACCACCCTCAAGCATGTAGGTTTGTGCCAATTTAGCTATGTCGTATTCGCTCATCCCTCTACTAATATGTTGAAATAGTTTGTCATGGGCAAAACTCGTTGCCTGACACGCTCTACGTAAACACTCAATTTCTTGAGAAGATTTTATAATTCTAATACTCCAAATGAGATCTGCAGCATCAACAAATGTTGCTTCTGTCATAATGCTTTTAAGTTCTTCATAAGTATTTACTTGAAAACCCATGCGTTGCTCGAATCCAAGCTCAAAACCAATACGTCCTTTACCCATTCCAAGGCTTTCCATTGTTTGCTTTAGTTCTTGTGCTGTAGGACCTAATAAACTATCGAATCCTTTAACATCGCATCCTTTTGAAACAGCTACTGCTTCTGGTACGATAAATGTTTGTACAAGTAACTGTGGTTTACCTTTTTTAGGTATAAACATAAAGTTAGGTCTTGTAAAGGTCGTCCAAGGTGCATGTGTTCTAAATCAGAGAAGTAAGTTACATTACTTTCTGCAGATACAACAAGGCCTTCTAGTCCTAAGGTTTCCATTTTATTTTGACAAGCACTGATTCTATTCTGAATTTCGTCAAACGTAAATTCCAGCAAGTTCATTTTAATCAACCTTTCTAAATCTATTATGAGATTCTGTTATCAACTTCATTCATTTTTCAATACCCTAAAGTGTATAGGGTAACATTGTATAAAATTTAAAAGCTTTTTTTATATCTTCAAGGTCACAATACTCATCAACTTTATGTGCCATTTGAGGGTTACCTGGCCCATACCCAATAGTAGGGATACCATATACACCTGCACTTGCGACTCCATTGGTGCAAAATCCCATTTTATCAAATTGGTTTTTTCGTCATGCACTGTTTCATGACTTAGTGAAGCACCTTTTACTAAAGGATGATCTAAATCAATTTCCCACGCCGGTAAAAATGACCTCAATACAACAGGTAGTCCAGTCCAACTCTGTCCGACTTCATCGTAGACTTCCCATCTTGCTTGGGTATCTTTAAGTAACATGTTCATTTCTTCTTCAATGAACGGTTGGTCTTCCCCAATGACTAAACGTCTATCAATGTATATGGAACATGCTGAAGGTATTGCATTTAAAGATACAGCTTCACTTTCAATTTTGGTTACTGCAATGGTTCCACACGTATCTTTCGCTTTATGAAAACGATCTTGTAATGCTTTGATACGCTCTGTTATTGTTGTCATTTCGTAAATAGCATTGAGTCCTTTATCTGGGGCACTCCCATGGGCAGATACACCTTCTGTGGTCACTTTAATAAGTGCACGTCCTCTATGTCCTGTGGCTATTTGAAGGGAACTAGGTTCACATATAACAGTCATGTCTGGTCTTAAATCTTCATTTTTTAAGATATACATAAGTGCTTGACCATCAAAGTCTTCTTCCATGACAGAAGTCGAAACATAGATGGTTTTATCCTTATCTAGACCTAACTTTTTTTATAGCGTATCCTGCATATACAGAAGCTGCAATGGCAGACTTCATGTCCACTGTTCCACGACCGTATATTTTTCCGTCTTTGATATCTCCACCAAATGGATTCATGGTCCATTTAGAAACATCGCCTTCCCCAACTGTATCAAGGTGTGAATCATATAGGATTTTTGTCTCACCATGACCTATAACACCTATGATATTTCCCATTGGGTCCTGAATAACATCATCGTAACCTAGGTCTATCATTTTCTGTTTCACACATGCTGCTATTTCAGATTCTTCTTGTGTAAAACTCTTTATTTTAACAAGATCTTGAGTAAACCTTATCATGTCTACTTTCAATCTCTTTGAGTATTTTCTCTATCTTATTCCTCATAATGCGCCTACCTTTAATGTGCTTAGGGGTACTTCCAAAGACTAACACCCCAAACGTATTAGCCTTTAGAAGGAAATGATATCTATCCTATTGCTTTTACATCTTCGTTAAATGCATTGATTAATTCGTCTAATTCTTTTTGCTTTTTCTGGAATTGATGTCCAGTAAGTGTCATCGTACCACTGTGCCATAATTTCGTCATATGTTTTACCCTGTTGTTCTACCCACGTGTAGTATTTAAGGTTATGGATTGCCTTACGGTCATAGTAGTTTAATTCTTTAAAGTACTCAATGTCAATGCCTTGGAAGTAACGTGCATAAGCTGCGTGTACATTTAGCTCTGTAAACTCACCATACTCTTCGTTAAGTTCTTCTAAACGACTACCGTACATATCGATTGAATCCGTAAGAACTGTTACAATTACATCGTCTTCACCTAATTCGAAGTACTTAGCATATTTAATTGCTCCAATTAAGTTCGCTGCACCAGAGATACCGATCCACTTTAATTTTCGATTGTCTCATCGTCTACACCTTTTGATTTTAAGAAGGCAATACCAGCAGGCTCATTAAACATACGGATCCAGTTCATTGCTGCTTCATCATCGATTGCAATTGCAATGTCAGTATTCTTTACATTGTGTACCCAAGGAATATGCTTATCACCAATACCTTCGATTCTGTGATCACCAAAACCATTGTTGAAAATCGTTGGACATTGAAGTGCCTCTGAAGCAGCAATTTTACTTGTTGGGTATACTTTCTTTAAATAATCACCAGCAGCAATTGTTCCGCCTGAACCCGTACAGCTAATAAAGGCTTGGTAGTTACCACCAACTTCATTTAGTACACTTTCGATTGCAGAACCCGTTACTTCGTGATGCCATAAGTAGTTTCCGAATTCTTCGAACTGGTTGAAGATCATTAGATCTTGACCCGAGTTTCTTAGTTCCCAACATTTATCGAATATTTCTTTAACGTTACTTTCAGTACCTACTGTTTTAATGGTTTCACCAGCTACTTTTTCTAACCACTCAAAACGCTCTTTACTCATACCTTCAGGCAAAATAGCAATTGATTCACACGATAACAGTGCAGAATCATATGCACCACCACGACAATAGTTACCAGTAGATGGCCATACAGCCTTTGTTGATGTAGGGTCAAATTGACCTGTTACTAAGCGAGGTACTAAACACCCGAATGCTGCACCGACTTTATGTGCACCTGTTGGGAAGTAACGACCGCTCACTGCAACAATTTTAGCTTTACACCCGTAATGGCTTCTGGGAGTTCAATGTAATTAACACCTGTAAAGCCGCCACCTTGCTCTGTTGGTTCATTATGCCAGCTAATTCTAAAAGGTTTACTGGGTCTATATCTGAGAGTCCTAAATCTTGTAATTTTTCTTTAACATCTTTCAGGAATTTAGATTTGGATCTTTCATTTGAGCTAAAGTTGGGATTACAATATTTTGTTCTTTTGCTCTCGCTAGTGCATTATTTCTTTTTGATTCATTTTTAGTAAAATCGATTTGGTTGAATTTCATGTTTTCTAAGCCTCCACTTTTGGCCTAAATTAATCGCGAAAATCATCGGAACTTCCTTCGTCCTTTGGTTTACTTCATTTCAGAATTTTTTCACTGTACTAACCAAGTACAGCAAATAAAATTTTGAACCAAAGTAATTCCAAACTACTTGTATCTTTCGCGATGTTTCCACGAATAATTCAGGCTACATACAATCTATTAGTTTAGTAATAAACGTTTTTCTTCACGCCAATTACTAAAGCAATATGCGTGCCAAGTTCAAGTTCCAAATCTAATTTTTCTTTTCATAATTAGTTTAAACCCTTCTAAAACCTATATTTATTTCTAAATAATATTTCAACAAGTAATCTTCATATTTCATTTTAGGCAAAATAACAAAATATATAAGAAAAAAGTCATTATCAAAATGATAATGTTATCATTTTGATAATGACTCCTTAAAAACACACTTTAATACGTGTCTAAAACTTTTTCAAAAGCGCTTTCTTGTTGCGATTCCATACTTTACAAGATATATTGGATATGGATAAATGGTATACATATCCAAAACCTTCACCCAGAGCAGGCATTTTCATCAAGATCATTATCATTTTGATAATACTACTCTTCTATCTTAATTCCATATTTCTTCATTTTACGATATAAGGTAGCTATACCTATGCCAAGTTGCTCTGCTACAATACGTTTTGATGGTCCGTCAGAACCAAATTCATTTAAGGCTTTTAATATTACTTGTTTTTCTAATACTTCTATATTAAATTCTTCATCTTTTATCTTTTCTTCTTGATGTTTCACTTTATCCGGCAATATGTCTTCATTCAAGTCCCCTTGATTACGAGACAAGTTAATAACATACTCCATGGTATTCTGAAGTTCACGCACATTACCCGGCCAGTCGTAATGTTCTAAGCAATCCCAAAAGGATTTTTCAATGTTACTTATTTGTTTATCAAATATATTGGAATAACGTTTAATGAAGTAGTCTGCCAATAGTTTTACATCGCCTTCACGTTTACGCAATGGCGTAGTAGCTAATGGTATAACATTTAATCTGTAGAATAAGTCTTCTCTAAATATTTGATCTTTAATTAATTCTTCCAGATTTTTATTGGTTGCAGCTACAACGCGTACATCTATTTTAATAGGTTTATTTTCACCAAGCTTAACTATTTCACGTTCTTCAAGAACCCTTAAGAGTTTTACCTGTATATGAAGGGCATGTCTCCTATTTCATCTAAGAAAAGTGTTCCTTTATGGGCTAATTCGAATTTACCTGTCTTCCCTCTTGGGTCTGCTCCTGTAAAAGCACCTTTAACATATCCGAAGAGTTCGCTTTCTAGTAAGTTCTCTGGTATAGCGCCACAGTTTATGGCTACAAAGGGTTGGTCGTAACGATTACTCTCCTCATGAAGGGATCTTGCAACCAACTCTTTACCTGTACCACTTTCTCCAATAATCATTACAGATGAAGTTGTAGAAGCAACGCGTTTTATTTTATCCTTTAACATGAGTAAGGCCTTAGAATTACCTAGAAGACGATCTACACCTATTTTTCATAGGAAGACATAAATGCACGTGCACTGTCTTTTATGGTATTAATAATCTTTAAATATAAACACACGGTTATAAGATTCGCCGTAAAAATCGAAAAATCGGCCAGCTACATTAATCTCATTATTTTCATATAAGGCAACATATTCGTGAGTACCCATTACATGTTCGTTAAGCTGCTTTAATTCTATATCTAGTTTTTCTTTCTCTTCAATATTAATACCTAAAATATCTTTAGCAACAGCATTTACCTTTTTGTATATTTTGCTCTTTATCGAATATCAGCACACCTTCATCAATTTTATCGAAGATGTCGTTTATCATATTTGTCATAACTTGCATACGCTCGTTTTCGAACATCTGAGTAGCTTTCAAAGAAATAAGACCAGTCATTTGATCTAAAAAGTCAGTAAACATATCGTAGTTTGACTGTATATAGTCATTTTGCTCATCTGTAAAACAAACGAAACCGATAACGCCTATAACTTCATCATAAAGTTTTATAGGTGCACTCATCTCAAATTTTTCTTCACATGTATCTCGCTGAACACAGTCAGCACAAAGTGGATGATTACCCGGATCTTTTATAATTTGTTTCTCGCCAGTTTCGATTACTGCTTTATATACTTTGCCAATAAACACAGTTCCGTCCTCATTGGTATAAGCATAACGGTTAAACTTACCAGCAATTAAATTCATGTTGTTGTCTACAACTTCAACATCTACTTTTAATATGCGAGACATGATATTGGCATGTTTTACAACTTCGTCTTTCATACGCATGAGTATAAGATCTATCATCATTAGCTCCTCTTTAAACTCTTAGTAATCGAGATTATCATCTTGATAATGACTTCATTATAACAATAAACAATCGTTTAATACAAAGAAAAAACTGGCCTTACAGCCAGTTTCTATTTGTTTCAATTATGTTTTTTTCCTTGTTTGCAGTTAGTAAACCAATTTAGATAAGCCATTGTCCAGCAAAAAAGTTACTATAGACAATCCAATACTGTTAAATCCAAGTTCAATACCACTTAAATGTACAGTCCATTTACGGTCTTCTATGATCATTTATATAGACCGTAACCAACGGCATAATAAATCAAGTAAGTCCCGAACTTACTCAACTGCTTAGCCAAAGAATAAGAACTCTCATATTTAAGTATTAAAGCTGTATAGTGGTCTCCAAAGACACCAAATAAGATGCATAAAAGAGCCATGAAGCAAACAACCACTACTTCGTTCTTGGACACAGCATCATTCTTTGCTTGGTTCGGTTTAGTAACAATCATTTTAAAGAACTTAATAAATGAGATCATAGTTCCTAAACTTAATAACTGGAATACAAAGGTTCCACCAAAACCAACATACCCTTTACTAATTAAGTATTTAGAATATCCTCCACTCAGAAGTGGTGCACCAGTAATACTGAGTATGGCTATAATCAATCCTATACTAATGGGTTTAGAATGATACCATAAACCTTTCATCTTTGTAATATCTCTGGTCTTAAATATCTCAATACATAAACCAGCAATAATAAATAGGAGTGACTTAAAAACACCATGATTTAAGATATGATACATAGCTCCATTAAAGCTCGATGTAGCTGAGATATTTAACCCGATCATTATTAAACCAACTTGAGATATGGTATGGTAAGCCAAAATCAGCTTTATATCCTTTTGTGCAATGGCAAAAGTAAATCCTGCTATGGCTGTTATGAAGCCCATTAATAAATAGAAACTTGAAACATCGAGAACCGGATTAAAGAAAAATTGCAATCTAATAAAGAGATATAAGCCTGTTTTTACGAAAATACCTGACAAAATACTTGATACGATGGATGGTGCACTAGCCGTACCATGGGCTTTAGGAAGCCAGGAAAAAAGCGGCATAAGTGCAGCTTTTAAGCTGACCCCTGTTAATAACAATGCATAGGGCATTACCAAAGGTTGAGGATCATCAAGGGTCTTGATCATTTGACTTACTGTATCAAAGTCCAATACGCCAAAATACTTGTAGATGTAGCCAATTCCTAATAAGAAGAATGCCATGGCCGTCATGTTAACCATAAGGTATATCATGCCATCATACATGGACTGACTATCTTTTTGAACATAATTAGAATACTTACGGTTACCGTAGCCACTTCTATTAATATGTATACATTAAAGAAATCGTTGGCTAAAAAGATACCATTGATCATACCTTGTAAGGATAAAAACAAGAATATAAATAACTTATTCATATATGCTTTATGGTAGTTAAATACAATCATTAAAAAGAATAACAAGTTATTCAAAAGCACCAAGACAGATGACAATACATCTAACTTCAGTGTCATTCCGACCGGCAATTGATGGGTACTTAATAACTCAACAATCTCATTCATATGCTGTAATTGAAAAAGATACTTAATTATCATATACAGCATAATTCCTTGGACAAACATGGTTACTGCCTTTGTATATGAGTGGGGTTTTATGTACATTAAAAGACCCAAAACAATTGGGACTAAGACAAATCCAACTAGGGGCATCATGATCCGATCTCCCTTCTTTTAATACGTACTTTGTTCCAATTGGTCGATCCATATTTATGATAGATTGTAATAAACATGGTTAAACTTACTGCCGTAACGGATACACCTATGACAACAGCTGTAATCATGAGAGCCTGTGGTACAGGGTCTGCAGGCATTACAGAAAAACTCCTACCTATAGGTGTACATCCTCAACATTGGCATGCATAGATACGAAAAAAAGAATTATAGCAGCCTGCATAATACCAAGACTAATAATAGACTTAAGTATGTTACGCCTTGCCGTAAGCCCATATACACCTATAAAAAAAAATCACAAGTGATGTGTTTTCGCCAGTTATATATAGTTCGCTTATATTTTGTAAGAATTGAAACATATCATCACCTAGCTTCATAGTATACAAATCTAAAGAATATCAGACTAAAACCGCAGGCTACCTTTAGGCCTATTAAGGCGTTCATAATAATAAGATAATAAGGGTTAAGATCTGGGTAGGTCACGTTTAACCTCATGAATATAAATGCTATTGGAAATAACAATATAAAAACCAGTGTCACTTTCTCTATCTTTTGAATAAGTTCCAGTCGCGTATCATGAATAGGGAGTATTAAGTATTTACTAATGAATATGGCCGAAATAATAGCTCCCCTTGAAATCCTCCACCTGGAGATAAATGTCCATTTAAAGTTACATATAAACCGATTAACAATATAAAAGGATAGAGTACAGCAAGAGAACGCGAAAGTAATTCTGAATGATCATTCATAATGCTCTCCCCCTTCATGTACAGACATATAGATGACAGCAATAATACTAAAGAGAAGCATAAGTGCTTCGAAAAGTGTATCGTAATAACGATAGTTTAAATAAATGGCTGTAACAATGTTGGTCGCAGCTGTCTCAACAACAGCATTTTCAATTAAATAGTCATACATTGTCCAACCAAATTGATTACTTACAAGTGTATTTTCCACAGTACAATCCCAGTTAAGAGTGTAATATATACACCTATAGCTTTTCTTCTTATAAGTACCCCTTTTAAAAGGTGAGGTATATAAAAACGATTGTTTTTTCATAATTAAACCTCACAGACTATATGGTAAGGGTATTCGAAGGGCTCCTGACTTTCTAAGAAGGCATCTAGAATGTCCATTTTAAAGTTCTCCGGATGCCCATAAAGGGTTAATATGTCATCGTGATCTTCAATAATTATAGAATAACGATGCTTGTCCATAATGTCTTCTTTTTCTTCAGTTGTATAAATAACCTGAGGTTCAAGCTCTTGTTTAGCACAAAATACTTCTAAAAGCTTAATAAAATCAGCATGTTTTCGGTGAGTATAGTGGGCATCGTTAACCTCGCCTGAGTGAACATGGTAAAAAATTGTGAATACCTTGTACTTTTGAAGTGCCACAAGGTATAAAATTGTTGCTAAGGTACTCCCTATTACTGCTTCTGCTATAGCAACATCAGGAGCATTATAAAGCATATAAACAAAGCTATACTTAATGAAAAAACACCCATATAAATAATTGCATTTCTCAGTTTTTGCGTTTGAACAATATATAGAGCCATACCAATTAGTAGAACCAACACAATTTGCTTCATCATTTACTCCTTTCTGACTTTTATAACCACTGTAATAAGCAGATCTTGCAATAGAATGTGTACTCAGTGGATTAATTACAATCATTATAATTAAAATGAGCAACACTTTTAATGAAAAGAAAGGTCATTCCATTTCGGATAATTACGCCTAGCATTAAGGTTATATTTCCAACGGTATCTATTTTAGAAGCCACTAAAATACGTGGGTAAAAGTTTTTGAACTTATATATACCAACGACTCCCATAGCTATAAAAAGAATACCTATCCATATAAGTAAGAGTCCCATTATTTCGCGCATTAGAATCTCCCCCTACCTTGTATGTATATTGATAAAAATGTAAATTCCTATAAAACCTAAAAGAGCATAGACAATGGCTATGTCAAGTAACATAGATTGTTTACGAACGGATGCAATAAGCACAACTAGCATGACTAGCTTTGATGTCGCTAAGTTAAGACCTAACAGACGATCCCATACAGTAGGTCCTATACGGATCCGTAATGCACTTAAAGTTGTTAATAAAACCAATGAAATTAATGTGTAAGTCATATGATCACCTTTTAAGGGCAGCTGTTAGCAGATAGCTATTAGCAGATAGTTGAGTTCTAGTTCTTTAATATCCAGCATTCTTTAAACCTTTATTATTACAACTTGTCATCCACATTAGCGAAACGTTTTCCTATTTAGTAAATTGATACCTAAATCATTGGATTAGAAATGCTTCTCTAAATTACCTTTATTAAATCTCCAGCTTGGTCTGGATCATCTGTTTTTACATCTAGCCACAATACTTTTAGAGTATTATCAGTTTTATCAATTTGTGACTGTGCCGGGTGTCAATGTAATAGAATTAGCTAATATACTTATGGAATAATCATCTTCAAGGTCTGTTTTTTATATCTATAATTCCTGGATTCACTTTTTCCTGTAATGGTCATTTTTACAGTTTGCAAAGCCAGCTTTATAAATTTCTATTAACAAGAAAAAAACCATATTTAAAGATCCATAAAAATATTGATTGGATAGTGCTTATAATACGAGCCACCTAGTAAATACTTCTCAGTGAAATAAAGACTAAATCCCCCGGCAATTATACCCGATACAATAATTGTTACATTTATCTTTTCAAATAAAATAACCCATACAACAAGATATAGAATTAACCATTGTAAATCTTGCCACCACTTTTTCATATTATCAACTCTTTCTTTGAAGATCTTAATCAAAAATTAGGTATCACAATAAAGTATACGCTTCTGTATATTTTTTTACTTATTTCTTTTGAAATACCCATAATCATTCTTCTGCAACCGATTTTTTGGTAGACAAAAGAGCCTATAAGTATTCTATGAATGAATTATAGTGTTTCTATAACCATTTCCTACTATTTGCATAAGGTAAATCGGATAATAGTTTTATATTGATTTTTTGCTTTTAATTTTTGCTTCGAATTACTAAATTGGATTTTACTGAATCAGAGATGATTCATTTTAGAAGAGCCTCGTAAACACACATGTTTTGAGGTTATAAAAATATACCATACATTGATAATGAATTGCAATAAGAAAAAAACCTTTCATGTGAAAGGTTAAAAGTTTATTGTATTTATATTTTTTGAATACCATATCAAACCAAAGGGCTTGCCAAACTTAACACCCATTTGAGGAAAATGTCCACATTCTATAAAACCATTTTTCTTATGAAACTTTTGACTCGCTTCATTAAGTGAAGATACATGGGCAAGTAATTGTTTAACTCCGTTTTTAAGTGCTACGTTTTCAAGTTCTTTCAACACAACTTTACCTAAACCTTTACCTGAATAAGAAGGATGAAAAAAGTATCCTACGAGGGCTGTATGCTTGAATACATCAGATGTATGGTACTTTTTAATTTTACCAAAGCCAACAACTTTTTCCTCAATTTCTATAACAAGAAACCCACCTTCATAAACGCCATTAAATAAAAAATCTATGGATGGTACCTCATCAAGATAAGCTGCCATTGAGTTTAATATATAGTAGGAATAAATCTCCATCACACGTTCATAATCTTGGGTTTCTATAGGTCTTATTATCATCATTAACCTCCCTTTCTTTATGCTTAATAGTATAAAGAATCGATACCTCTTTCTATATTGTTTTTTTAAAATGTACCAGTTCAGATTTAAAAGACTCCCCATGGATTTTGACTTTTGTTCGTAATATAGAAAATATAAATTTGCACAAATGTAAAATCTGTGTTAAGGTATATCAAGTAATCAAGTAGCACCCAAAATATGTTTAAATTGAATTTAGATCTACTACACTTTGAAAAATTTGCTTAACCCACGTTTCATTGTTTGTCTAATTTTTATAACTCATGTTCACGCGTCGATTGTTTGCTTACAGACAATGGGCTTTTTTAATGCCCAAAACTCCATCATACAAGATGGCTATATAAAAAAAGGAGGTTGCATTATGACACAATCAGTTGTTATTGCAATAGTAAGTTTATTTCTTATAACCTCTTTTACAAATATCTTAGCAACACTGAAAACAATCTTTGTCTCAAAGAAAATCATGAAACCTGTATATATTGTAGTATTTATAGATGCCATGATCTTTGCGACTATCGTTACCAAAGTAACGAGCTCCAATGGGATTCATTTCACTTTAGCATATGCATTAGGTAAAACCGTAGGTGTGTTTATCGGTGGAAAAGTTGAAGAACGAATGGCCCTTGGTATTTTAGAAGTTGATTTATTTTTAAATAATAAGGAAAAGATGATTCAAATTGCAGAACTGCTCAGAGAAGCAGGATACACCGTAAATAATTTCTTGGCTCGTGGCCAAAACGGTGATCGCGGATATAAAGTAGAAGTTGTTATTAATCGAAACGAATACGCCGTACTAGAAGACTTAATGGACGAATGTGGGATTGAGAATCCAACTATGAAAATCAAAAGTCTAAGCAAGGTACGAGGCGACATTTCAACGACTCGGTTAGAAGCTATATAGGAAATAATAAGAGAGGCTATCGGATAATAATCCGATAGCCTTTTAAGTATGTTCATTTGGAATATCTAGTAGAAAGGAGCTTGATCATAAAACTTGATAGTTTTATATGAACAAGCCTCTTTCTATGGCGCTATAATCATTTACAAGCTTCTATGTCTCACTTTTTTAAAGGTAAATGGTTTCCCTTTTAAAGTTTTATCATTTAATGCTTTTAATACTACTTCACCTTTACGACCAAATATCTCTACATAAGTACATGTAGGTTGTACATCTATAATGCCTATATCCTCACTCGTCATACCTTCAATTGACATGAGTGTGCCTACAATATCACCCGCTCGTATTTTCTTCTTTTTACCTGCATTTATTCTAATTTTTAGTAATGTCTTTATTTAACTTTTCACTTACATCTTTTTTAGCTTTGGGTTTAGACTTGATATTCTCTTCAAATAATGTATCTTTGACTTGGTCATCTGCATCGGACATTTCCATCTTAATTATGGAGTCGCCAATTAATTCCTCAATTTTCAGAAAGCAAGTCCATTTCTTCAGATGAGACAAAGGAAATTGCCCGCCCTTCTTTACCTGCTCTACCAGTACGACCAATACGATGAATGTAGCTGGCTTTTTCCTCAGGTAAATCGATATTTATAAACATGAGTCATATCATCAACATGTATGCCTCTACCCAATAACATCTGTTGCTACTAAAAAGTGAAATTCTCCACGTTTAAAACGACGTATGGTTTGCAAGCGAATGGATTGGTCCATGCCACCATGGATTCCTTCACAATAAAATTCTTTACGCTTCATAAAACTCAACGACTTCATCTACCCTTGCACGCGTATTGCAAAATAAAATACAAGACTCTGGTTTTTCGAGGTAAATAAGTTTGTTCAAGGTTCTTAACTCATCAAATTCCTCTACTTCATAATACATTTGTTTGATCTTATCCATTACATCTTCTTCTGATAGAATTTTAATCTGTATAGGATCATTTAGGTATGTATTACAAATGCTTTTAACTTGATCGTTAATTGTTGCTGAAAATAAGGAACTCATACGATTCTCTGGCAATTTTTTAAGAATGTCTTCAACTTGTTCAAAAAACCTAAGCTCAACATTTCATCTGCTTCATCAATGACTAAATACTCAATGTCATCTACTACTAAGTTGCCACGTTCAATCAGATCTCTTACACGCCCAGGTGTTCCTACGACTACATGAACACGTTGTCTTAAGTCATTAATTTGAATACGAATAGCTTGTTTCCCATACACAGCTGCGCACCGTATACGTTTAAATCGGCCTATGGTCGTTATGTCTTTATGAACCTGTACTGCCAATTCTCGTGTAGGTGTTAATACTAACACCCGTGGATTTTTAACTTCTATCTCTAATTGCTGACACAGGGGGATCGCAAAAGCAGCTGTCTTGCCGCTCCCTGTTTGAGACTGCACAATAAGATCTTTATTATTAAGTATTTGAGGAATTACCTTTTCTTGAACTTCTGTAGGAAATTCGAACTCCATCAAGTCAAGGGCTTTTTAGAATATCTTGGTCTTGGATAAGTTGGTCAAATGTAATTTGCTTCATCTATTTACCTTTTTCTTTCACTACATATTTATATTATTTTCACTGTATTTTTACTACTTCTATTGTATAGTATATTAACTCAATAAATGCAGATTGTAACAAAATAGTTTCAATCCTTTTTATCACTCATCTTTCACCTCTTAGTATTATAAATTAGAAATCAGACATCCGCATATAACATAAAAAAGAGACGCTTTTTAAATAAAAAAAACGTCTCTTTTAATATTTTACTTTTCCATTGGCATGGCTTCGTCGCCACCCCATTCGTATATTGATGCTTCATAATTTCTTGCTTTTTCAAAGCCAACGGCTCTGAGGATCATGGTTGTATAACCAGATCTTATACCCATGGTTCAGTAAAGGACGAAATCATCTGTTTTAGCAACATCGAATGATTTCATTTATTTTTTCTATATCTTCTGGAGATTTTAGTGTACCATCTGCTTCCAAGAAATCTGTCCATAAGAAGTGCTTGGCTCCTTGAATATGACCGCCTCTTGGTTCTCCTGCATTTTGTGAACCATTATATTCTTTTTCTGTTCTTACATCTAGTACAAATTGTTGACCTAGATTCTCGTGTATTAACTCTTTGGTTGCAATAAAGCTTTGATCATAATCTTTTAATACCACTTCTGTTGTAGGTACTATTTCAGAAGGCATCTCCTTAGTCACTTCGTATCCAAGATCCTTCCAGTAACTTAAACCACCTAATAAAATTTGAACATTATCCATGCCGGCTAAAGTTAACTGCCAAGCTGCTCTACCATCTGCACCTGGACCCTTGAATACGTTTGAATATAAAACAACTGTTTTGTCGTTATCAATTCCAAGTTCCATTAAAACTTTAGTTAAATCTTCTTTCGACTTTATAGTACCCCAACCAGTATCACCTGGTTTCCCAACTTTATCAGAAAATGCATGGAGTCCTATACTGATTGCTCCTGGTAAATGCTCTTTTCCATATAAGTCAGGTTTATTACAGTCCAGTAATACAAGATCTTCAGAGCCTAACATAGCTTGAACTTCTTGTGGTGTAATAAAGTAATTTCCGTTTTCATAGACTGACAAATCTACCTGTGTAATGTCATCTTCTGATGGTGTCGGATTGTTGTTTGAAGAACAACCAACAAAACTCACCATCATTACACAGAGGATCAGCAGACCAATGAAAAATCTTTTTTCCATGATTCTCATAGTACGCCCTTTTTGATAGTATACTTAGTGTCATTTAATAGCAAAAGTGGTTTGCAAATTAATTATGCGTTTAACCCTTTTAACTTCTTTAGGTTCTTGTGATACTTTTAGTCTTCCTTTTTCTTTCTCATTCCATATTTGCTTGAATAAAATTATAAGTGCGCTCAAAGCAAAGAGTATTAATAGACCCATTACAAATGTTTTCGCTGTACCCGTAAGCATTCCACCTACATATGAGTATATGATAGTTGCTGGTAACTGACCTACTCCTGTTGCCCAAAAGAAAGACCAAAAGCTCATAGATGTGAGGCCAGCACCATAAGACACAATATCAAAGGAGATAAAAGGTAAAAGCCTTGCTATGAGTATTGCGTTTTTACCGTATTTTTCGAAAAAGCATCTACATTCTCTAAAGCATATTTACTTGTGAGTTTTTCGACCAATTCACGGCCAAAGAACCTTGAAATATAAAAACATACGACTGCTCCAGCCATGGCACTAGACCACGAAAGAATAGCCCCGTAGACCCAACCAAATAGACCAGCATTTGCAAATGTAATAATAAATGCTGGTAAAGGTGCCATAATAGATTGTAGGATCATCAGCAAGAAAGATACGACTGGTGCCCAAATACCGAATCCTAAAATATAGCCCCTTGCTAGGTCTACATCGACATTTTTAAGAATAAATACAGCTTGATTTACATTGATACGTATTGGTTTAACAAGTAAATAAAGCATTAATACTGCCAAAAAGGTAGCTAATCGAATACCATTTTTACGAGTGAACATAGTTGCCTCCGCTTGAATGTCTAGCCTTAATAATTGATTTAGGCTTGAATATAGGTTAAATTGTTATCATTCTTTCTTATCTATATTAATACATTATGCGCTTCTCTTATCATCATAGTTTTTAATAGTTGCCCCTGTATTATTCGCTATTCTTATAACCACTTTCACAAGAATAGAGATTTACTAAGGTTTCCCCTTTCATTACTATCTTACGCTCTTTATATAACTTAGTTCTATGGAATTAATGAGTCATTATCGAATTCATCATATAGCTTGGCTTGTATAGTGTTA
>LQAH01000202.1_pt1 | contig 16638 bp, 26 predicted proteins | sample 1535791 | NCBI WGS metagenome assembly LQAH01 (sample SAMN04331585, study PRJNA305678) | bioreactor metagenome | isolation source: bioreactor_4 inoculated with Wadden Sea sediment 2nd replicate of a... | place: Germany:Bremen
CCCATCACCGTTGTGGAAGATATCTCCTTTGAAATCCGAAAAGGATCGGTGTTAGGGCTTGTCGGCGAATCCGGCTGCGGCAAGAGTGTCACTGCCATGTCCATCATGCGCCTGTTGCCCGCCCCCCCTCGTTCATAAAAAGGGGCGGATTCTGTTTGAAGGAAGTGATCTGCTGTCCTTTAGCAACCAGGCCATGCGCAGGATACGGGGGAACAGCATCGGCATGATTTTCCAGGAACCCATGACCAGCCTGAACCCCTGTTTTTCCATTGGATACCAGATCAAAGAGGTATTGAAGCTTCACCAAGGCCTGACTGGAAAAATGCTGACCGGCGCAGTGTTGAGCTGCTTGACATGGTTGGAGTGAATGCGCCGGAAAGCCGTCTCAGCCAATATCCGCACCAGCTCTCCGGGGGTCTGCGTCAGCGGATGATGATCGCCATGGCCCTGGCCTGTAGTCCAAAGCTGTTGATCGCGGATGAGCCCACCACCGCGCTGGATGTGACCATCCAGGCCCAGATTCTGGACCTGCTCATTCACCTGAAGCAGGAGCTGGATATGTCTATTCTCATGATCACCCATGACCTGGGCGTGGTCGCCGAATTCTGCGATGACGTCTCAGTCATGTATGCCGGAAAATCGTTGAACAGGCGGATGTTTTCACCCTGTTCGACACACCTATGCATCCTTATACCCGGGGGTTGTTGACCTCCATCCCGAAAATCGGAAAAAAAACCGGCATCTGACCACCATCCCGGGGATGGTGCCATCTCCGGACAACCGGCCGAAAGGCTGCTATTTTGCTGACCGGTGTTCCCGGAAAACAGAAATTTGTGACCAAAAGGCCCGCTCCTCCAACCCTTTGAAACACCGGATCTCGCCTCCGGACATACCATTGCCTGCTGGAATTTTTATGATGAAAACACTGGTACTTGACGTAAAAAATCTAAAAAAACACTTTCCACTCAAAGGCGGTAAAGGAATTGTCCGTGCGGTAGATGATGTCAGTTTTCAAGTGTATGAAGGAGAAACTTTCGGCATTGTCGGGGAATCCGGCTGCGGCAAATCCACGCTGGGCCGCCTGATTCTGAGACTGATAAAAGCGGATCACGGAGAGGTCGTTCTGGACGGAATTCCTGTTCTCTCCCTTTCTCCCGGAAATCTGCGCAAGGCCCGGAAAAAGATGCAGATGGTTTTCAGGATGCCATGGCTTCTCTGGATGCCCGCCAGAAAATCGGCCGGATTATTGCAGAACCGTTGAAAGTTCATGGTATTGGCACCAAAGGCGAGCGCCTGGATACAGTTCGCCACCTGTTGAAAACCGTTGGTTTGAATCCGGAGGCCATGGACCGTTATCCCCATGAATTTTCCGGAGGCCAGCGGCAGCGCATCTGCATTGCCCGGGCAATCGCCCTCAATCCCAGACTTGTGGTGGCGGATGAACCGGTCTCTGCACTGGATGTCTCCATCCAGTCCCAGGTGCTCAACCTTTTGGTGGACCTGCGGGAGAAGCTATCGCTGTCCTATGTGTTCATCTCCCATGATCTGGCGGTGGTGGAGCATATCTGTACCCGGATCGGTGTTATGTATCTGGGCCAAATTATCGAAACTGCCCACACTGAGTATCTATACGCCAATCCAACGCATCCTTATACTCAGACACTGCTGTCTGCCATTCCCCGTCCGGATCCACATAACCGGACAAAAAAGGATTATTCTTCAGGGAGATCTTCCCAATCCGTCCAATGTACCCCAGGATGCCGTTCCACACGCGATGCCCTATATGATGGAAATCTGCCGAAAGGAAATCCCGCCGGCATATGTAAAAGAAACGCCGCTCGGCCCGCACATCACTCATTGTCACAAGGGATTTGAAAAATAGGCGACTGCCAGCCCGTCAATGAGCTGACGAATTTCACCTGAGTTGGATAATGGAAAGCCGTATTGTGTCAATATGGCTCAAGCGGCCAGGTCCTGGATCTGCAAAAATATCAGGTCTTTCAACTCGTCCACCGAAAGATGGGCATATTCTTCAAAGGGGATAGGGCGCCCGATCCGAACCCGGACCGCCCCCGGGGTGATAATGAATCCTCCTTTTGCTGAAACTCGTACAGCCCGCTGACGCCAAAGGGAACCAGAGCGGTCTGTGCCGTCCTGGCCAGATGGAACGGTCCTTTTTTGAATGGCCCCAGTTTGCCGGTTCGGGTCCGGTGCCCTTCGGGAAGAATTACAATGGAAAGGCCGCTGTCCAGGGCCTGTTTTGCCAGCGCCAGGCTTTTTCGGGCTTGTTCCGGATTTCCCCGTTCAATGGGGATACAGCCCCATTTCCGGATCAGATAGCCCCATACCGGAATCCTGAAATGACGGGCCGCCTCCACCCCGGTGAAGGTCAGGGGAATGGCCGCCGGGATGACAAACAGGTCAAACAGGCTCTCATGGTTGCCCATGAGCAGGTAGGTCTGGTGCGGGTTCAGAAGATCCTGACCCGTCACTTTCAGCCGGATGCCCATGATCCGGATCAGCACTGAAAACAGCCGCCGGGCCAGGCGAAAAGTCACGGTTCTTGGCATAAGCATGAGGCTGACAGACAGGACACAGAAAGACATCAGGAAAAGGATCGTGCCGACAGACCAGCGATAAAGGGAACCAATCGTTTTCACAATGTGGTTCCTTTTTAAGCATCTGGTCACAGGCCATGCTTTTTAATTTCCTGACCAGGGTGGACTGGCTCAGACCGAGAATTTTCGCCATTTTCCGGGTGGTTTTGTGGGTTTTTCGGATGGCGTTCAGAATATTGTACTCCGTCTGGTCCAGGATCGCGTTCAAACCGGCTCTGGAGAAAGAAGGACGCGATCCGGTGGCCAGCTCCCGGATGGTGTCCACCAGGGTGATCGTATCCTCTCCGGAGTTGATGAGTATTCTTTGAACCACGTTTTGCAGCTCCCGAATATTTCCCGGCCATTCATGCTCCACCAGGTACTGAAACGCCATTTGTTCCATGGTTTTATTCAGCTTGAAACGGTCATTGTATTTTCGAATGAAATGTTCGGCCAGTGGAATGATGTCTTTCTTCCGCTCCCGGAGAGGAGGAATTTTTATGGGAAATACATTCAGGCGGTAAAACAGATCTTCCCTGAACCGGCCCTGTTCGATCATCTCTTCGAGGGAACGGTTCGTGGCTGCAATGATTCTCACGTTGACCCGAATCGGCTGTGTTCCTCCGACCCGGTATATCTGCTTTTCCTGAATGGCTCTCAAAATTTTGGCCTGAAGCTCGGTCTTGAGTTCCCCGATTTCATCAAGGAAAAGGGAGCCGTTATGGGCCAGCTCAAAAAAGCCCTTTTTTCCCTGGACGCTGGCACCCGTAAAAGCGCCCTTTTCATAGCCGAACAATTCAGATTCCAGAAGGCTGGCAGGGATCGTACCGCAGTTGATCTTAACCAGGGGTACTGGTTCCGGTCACTGGCCTTGTGGACGATATCCACGATAATTTCCTTGCCCACACCTGATTCGCCGGTGATCAGGGTGGTACAGTCATACTTTGCCACATTCACAGCTGAAGCCAAAACCCTCTGCATGGGCTTGGACACAAACACATAGTCATCCCGGCTGTCCTTGAGGATGTGCGATAAAATCCGGTGGTCCGGGTAAGTTTCCTGACGGATCCGGGGGGTCTGATTCTCCGGGTCGTAAAGCCGTCTGAGTTGACGGGTCAGTGCCGGACAAGTGTCCAGAAGTGAAGCGGTAAAGTCGGCATGGCCTTCCAGAAAACCGGTATAGCCGATAATGTTCAGGTCCTTGCCCATGCTCTCCGATGTCAGTGCCGTGATTTTCTGACTGTTGGCCAGACTGGCGAAAAAAATGGTTCCCCGGTTCCGTGTCATAATCAGGCTGAGCATTTCACTGCCGGACACTGCCATGCAGTTGACCGTGAGATCAAAGGATCCTTGCAGATCTTTAAACCCATCCTGGCTGGACAGATTTTTAATGGCACCGATGGTGTCCAGGGCATCACAGCAAAAACCTCGTCGTAGATACCCGTCTTTTTCAGGTCTTTTCTGCTTTCGCTAGATTTGACGATTCCGGTAATTTTGCCGGTATTACCGATTTTGTGCCGGGCCCCGCAGGCGCAAAGCAGACCCAGTTTTCCGTTTGCGCCGATAACAAGGAGATGGTCCCCTGAATTGGCCAGTTTCCAGGTCTGCCTGGGAGCCCCGGCTTCGTCCATCACCGCGATGAGCAGTTCCAAGGAATATTTTTTGTTGAGCTGACCGGGGCTGATCTTGAGCAAAGGCATTTGATCAAAAAGGATCGCTTTGCCCTGAACCTTGAGCTGACATGAAAACGGGTTGATTTCGTCAATTTGATCCAGCCTCAAGGGGGTGAGAGAAAGGGATGCAAGGGTGATGACATGGTCTCCGACACTTAAATTGAAAGGATTGGGATAAGACTTCCCGATCTGTTTGATTTTCCGTACAGAATGCCGCCTGTTCCGGTGATGGGATTCTGAAGTTTTCCCCTGGTTGAGACGATTTCCAGGAGCCTTTTTTCACTGCTGCCAGATTGCCGTCCACTGATGTGAGAATCTGGTTGAACTGGTGGTGTTCACATGGATGATCTCCACATCGACGAGAATTTCGTTCTCATGCACGGCCATGGTGTTATCCAGTTTCCAGGCGGGCTGAGGGAAACATTTGGCCGGTTCCAGCACCCTATGGCAACCGAATTCAAGCAACTCAGGCGGCTCCGTATTTCTGTAGGCGGTGTTAACAAAATGCGGCGCTTCACCCTGCCTGACGACAGGGGCATCCATTGAATTCAAAGCATAGTTTACGGTGCCGGGGATGTCAAGTTCAAGCCGTTGAGCGGTTTTGTCATGTTCTTAAAGGTGCAAGATTCAGGATTTCCCTGGCCTCGGCTGGAGAAGCCAGGGGCCGGCCCAGTTCATTGGCGATGCGGATCACCTTGCTGACCAGTTCTCCATTGCTGGCAGCAAGAGTGCCTTTGGCAATATACAGATTATCTTCAAATCCGACCCGGGCATGACCGCCCATGACGATGGCCAGGGCTGCCATGGGGATCTGGTGGCGGCCGATACCGGCCACCGACCAGGTGGCGCCCGACGGCAGGCTGTGGACCATAAAGGCCAGATCTCTGGCGGTGGCATTGATCTGGACCCCCATCACCAGGTCAAAGTGCATGGGAGAGAGAATGACTCCTTTAGAAAACATTTTAATGGCTGTATCGATCATGCCTTTGTCAAAGACTTCAATTTCCGGTTTGACATTTCTTTGTATCATGATCCGGCCAAACGCTTCGATCGTCTTGTCAGAGTTGACAAACACCTCGTCTCCGCCAAAATTGCAGGTACCGCAGTCCAGGGTGGCCATTTCAGGGTGATCAAGCCCCACTGACGGTTCCGCCACTTCCGTCGGCTGAAGCCTTTCCAGGTCGGTCATGCCCACAGCCCCGCCAGTGGAAGGCTGAATGATCACATCAGGACAGCGTTTGCGGATGGCATCAATGGCTGTTTTGAACCGTTCCCGGCTCTGTGTCGGAGTGCCATCATCCTCACGGACATGAAGATGAATGATGGATGCGCCGGCCTGGTAAGCGGATTCGGCTTCCATGGCAATTTCCTGGATCGTATAAGGCACATTTGGGTTCTGATCTTTGGTCACTTCCGCGCCGCAGATGGCAGCTGTTATGATTAGTTTATCCATTCGTGAGGGTCTCTTTCAAAAAAATGGGGGTTGGTCAGTGCTTAATCCGCTGATTCGCCTTCGGGGTGACACAGGTACCCACGGCCCTGCAGACAATGACGGGTTCATCCAGAAGCTCAGCGGCGGATTCGCTGAGATCTCTCCGACAGGTGATCACCTTTCGGGCGATAAACGTCATTTTTCTGGATGTGTTACCGGTGTCCATGATCTCTGCTTCCGCTTCAATGTAATCTCCGGCATACACCGGGGCCAGGAATGTCACCGATTCATACCCGGCAAACAATCCTTCGTCCCCGTCATAACGGATGAGCAGTTCCGTGGCCAGGTCCCCAAACAGGTGAAGCATATGGGCGCCGTCAACCAGAGCCCCCCCGTAATGGACATCTTTGGCGCTCATTCTCACTCTTATCATCGCTTTTTCCATTTCAGCATCCTTGATTGATGATTGTTTAATAGAAGTTAAATGCGCTATGCCTTGAACAGCACCCGGGGAAGCCACAATGCAATTTCCGGAAACATCATAACGATGGCCAGACCCAGGGCCTGGATGATGATGAACGGTATCACCGACCAGTAGAGGTCAGCCATGGAAATGCCGGGCGGGACGACCCCTTTCATATAAAACAGGTTCAGTCCATAGGGCGGAGTGATGAACGCCATCTGCATGTTGATGACGAACAGGGTGCCGAACCAGATGGGATCAAACCCGAACCCCTTGACAATGGGCAGGTACAAAGGAATGGTCAAAAACATGATGGCCGTGTCATCCAGAAACATTCCCAGGAAAAAGAAGGAGATCTGCATGAAAATTAGGACCCCCCATTTGCCAAGCCCCATGGATTCCAGAGCGGCCTGAACCAGATCTGAAGCGCCCAGTCCCGTATAGATGGCCCGAAACAGACTGCTGCAAGGGCGATCCACATGACCATTGCCGTGACGGAAGCGGATTTGTGAAGGGATTCACGAATCATGGTCCAGGTCAATTTTCTTCTGGTGGCGGCAGCAATCATGGCACCGATGGCACCGATCACCGAGGCTTCGATAATGGTGGTGATGCCGAAGATCACACAGCCGATGACGCTGAATATAATAAACATCGGAAGAATCAGCGCCTTTAAGCATATCAGTTTTTCCCTGAAACTGACCCGCTCCTCAACAGCCAAAGCCGGAGCCAGGCCGGGTTGAATATAGGCTCTGACCAGTATATAGACAATATACATGGCCGCCAGAATCAGCCCCGGAAACAGGCCGGATGCAAACAGTTTGGCTGCCGATTCCCTGGCTACAAATGCATAGACCAGAAATGGGATGGAGGGAGGAATCAGCAGCCCCAGTGCCCCGCCTGCCTGAATCGTGCCCGTTGCCAGGTACTTGGAATAGTTGCGCTTAAGCATGGCCGGCAGGGCGATGAGTCCCATGGTAACGGTGGCTGCCCCGGATATTCCCACCATGGAAGCGATGATGGCACAGACAACCACCGTCCCCGCACCCAGCCCGCCCCGGAGGCCCCGGACCATTTATAGATCGCCTCGAACATCTCATCGGCAATTCCTGATTTCTGAAGAATCAGACCCATGAAAATGAACAGAGGAATCGCCGATAGAATAAAGACATTCATCAGTCCGTAGGTGGGGTATATCATCATGGACAACCCGCCGGTCCCCCACAGAAAAAAGGCAAAAACAATACTGATGGAACCGATAACAAAGACCACGGGAAGACCCGTTGTCAACAGAACAATCAATACAGCGAACATCAGAATAGTGGTCAGGCCCATACTCATGGTCTATTCTTCCTCCTGAATCAGATGGGTTCCGGACAGTGCAAAAAACAGGTCTTTGATAAAATTGCTCAGGGCCTGCATGAAAAGCAGAAAACAACCGAACGGAAGCATGAATTTATAGGGATAGACGGGAGGGCCCCAGACACTGGTTGAATGCTCCAGGCGCTGAATGGAAGGCCAGGCGAATTCCCAGCCTTTCCATATCAGGACAATACAGAAAATGGCGGTAAGAATGAAGGTGGCCGCGTTGACCCGGGCCTGGCTCCGGGGAGACAATTTTTCAATAAAGATATCCATTCCTACGTGTTCCCGGTTTTTCAACGTCATGGCGCCTGCCAGAAGAAAATAACAGCCAAACGTCATCTGGCCGAACTCATAAGCCCATGTCGTGGGTTTGTTGAAAAATACCGGCAGACAATTTCAATGGACGACGTTACCAGCAGAATCAACATGGTATAGCTGGTCAGCTGCCCGATGCTGACAGAAATGGAATCCACTGCCTTCACAAATACCCTCAATCCTCTCATGAAAACCACCTTTTCGTTTCAGGCTATTTCAGGTAACCGACTTCCCGCATGTAATCTTCCATCATTTCAACAGCTTGTTTTGCATAGGGACCTTTGGCAGCCACATCTTTGTAGAATTCCCGGGCTTTTTCCGCAATGGCATCCACCAGGGCCGTGTCCATTTCCACCACTTGGAGCCCGTTTTTCTCCATCATGGCGCGGCGTTTGGCAAATTCCAAATTCCAGTTGACGGTCTGGAGAAACAGGTTTTCCACCTGGGTCGCCATATCAAGAATGGTCTGCAGGTCTTGGGGCAGGGACTGGTATTTTTTCAGGCTCATGATCAGGTTCTGGTTGGCCGGGTTGAAACTCGGAATCATATAATAGGGCGCCACTTCCTGGAAGGACATGGACTCAGCTGCCACAGAACCGCCGTAGATCACCCCGTCCAGCTGTCCTGACGAAATCATCAGATACACTTCACCTGCCGGAAAATACTGGGCCGATACCCCCAGTTTGCCAAGAACCTTGCCGATATTGGGAACGGCGCGGAGTTTGAGCTTCTTCAGATCCTCAAGCGTTCTGACAGGGGTTTTGGCCATCAGGTATGCAAAATCAACCATTTGAGGTCCCAGATAGTAGACACCATGTTCTGCATAGGCTTTTCGGCACAGTTCCAGGTAACCGCGCTGGTAGTAGAATGTGTTCACATCCGTGATGGTTCTCAGCGCAAACGGCAATACGCCTTCAGTGGCGCCGATAGGAATCACATCCGACCAGTAACCGCCTGCACCGCCTGCGATGTCAATCGTTCCTGTGGCACATGCCTGCATCATCTGATCATCCGGCACCAGCTGCCCGCCGGAGAACGGCTGGATAATGAGCCGTCCGTCACTGGCATTTTTGCAGTAATCGATAAATGGCTGATACTGCCACATCATATCCGGGCCGAACAGAATCTGCATCCTGAGCTTGTAAACTTTTTTCTTTTCGGCCATGGACGGGGCCGCACACACCAGTCCGATTGCCAGCACACAGGCCAGGATGGTAAAAAAGAAACGCGATTTCTTTAACATGAAACATCTCCTTTAATAAAGCGTTGCGATTTCATTTACAGGCAGAAACCCCTGCGGCAACTGCCTACCCTGTAAATTTTTGTTCAAAATATCCTCTCAATCCCGGGTGTTCCCGTATGACCTGGAAAGCGATCTCTGTATGGCCCGGATAATAGCCGTTTCCGATAAGCATCCGCGTTGGTTTTCGAATGCCTTCCGCTCCAAGGGAGGCTTTGGCAAAATCCGTGCTCATACTGAAAAAATAGACCAGTCCCCTGTCTTGAGTCAGAAGTACCGACGTGACTTCCGTTTCCGGCACATTGACGCAGTTGACGGTAAAATCAGCCAGTTCATCCCCCATGATCTGCTGAAACTGCGCCAGTGTTTTAATGGATTTCTGGCATCCGCACAGATGACACGGTGTGCCAGATGAAGATCCCGAACGGTTTGGCACTTGGCTGCATCATATTCCAGGCACACCACTTTTCCCAGAGGGTAAACCCGGTCCATGGCCTCCTGAAGGCAGAGAAGCCCTGCCTTGCCGGCACCCAGCACAACCACGGTATCTCCCGGACGGGCATTGACTCTGACCTGGGCCGGTGCACCGGCCACATCCAGTACCGCCATGGCCAGTTTTCCGGCAGGTCTTTTGGAAGCCGGGCATAGATGCCGCTTTCAAAAGGATGGCCGTTCCTTTGACCCGTATCTGATCCGTTTTCAGGTCTATATGGTAGATCGCTTCCAGCTTCAGTGGGGTCAAAGAAAGCGAAACCATCGTAGCGATGTGATCGCCTGGCCCGATGTCCGTTGCGTTTTTGAACTGATCACCGATTTTACTGACCCGGCCGATTAGGATTCCGCCTGATCTGGTTACTGGATCCTGAAATTTCCCCTGGGTTTCAACCAGATCGAGTATCATTGTTTTCATTTTTCCGATGTCATCATGGCAGGCCTGCCTGATGCGGTTGAAGGCGGTGGATGTCGGCTGGAGCGCAATGACATCGATGAGAATTTCATTGGGCAGAACTGCTGAATCCGGGTCAAGCCGGCTAGCTGCCTGGGGCAGAACGCCTTCAGGCGCTATTACACGATGACTGCCATATCGGTCAGACTTCACTCAACACCCCCGATTCAAGCGATTCACAACTCAATTAGTGTCTACTGTTTTTTTTTCATGCCGTCGCCAGCGGTAAGTACCACAGGATCATCAAGGATATTTGCATTTAGTGTGCCAACAGAAAATAAGTCAAACCCGACAAATACAACATTTTATTTCTTATAATTTCAGAATATTATATTTTTTTCTGGCGAATCGGAAAAATCGGAGCAGAAAGAGGCGAACCATTTTTGGTTCGCCTCTGTTTCCCGAGTCGATTATGAATCAGAAAGAAAGGGTTCTCTGTGAACTAACCCAGCGCCGCAGCAAGCCCATCAATGAGCTGCCGAATCTCATCTGAGGTGGTGTAATGAAGAAATGACAGCCGGAGCGCCCCTGTTTCAATGGGGATGTTCATGCCCAAAAGCGGACGCACTCCATAAAAATGTCCCTGCCCGGTCATCAGCTTTTTGTCTGTCAGGACGGCAAAGACCGCATCAATGGACCGGTTTTTCGGCACAATGGAAACGGTGGGAGCCCGAAGTGCAGGGTCATCCGGGCCGATGATCCGGATATCGGTGCGCTGCTTCAGCCAGTCCATCAGGATTTTCAGCAGGGCGGTTTCATGATTCTGAAACAGCTGTTTGAGCTGCCTGCCTTTTTCAGCCGGATCAGCGGGTTCAGAGAAATGATGATCATACACATCGTCTAGGTATTCTGCCACCCCGGCGACAGCGGCGATCTGGGCATGGTCCGGACCGGCAGGCATCATTTTTTTGCGATCGAGAAAGGCGTTGAAAAATGGCCCTGGTTGGGCAACGCATCCATGATCGGCTTTTTGATGGTCATCAATCCCAGGTGAGGCCCCCAAGTCTTATACAGGGAAAACAGGTAAATGTCGGCCCCCAGAGATCCGATATCCGGCAGGCCATGGGGCGCGTACGCCACGCCGTCCACCACCACGCAGACATCCGTGACGGCCTTGGCTTTCTTGACAATGTCGGACACGGGGTTGACATGACCCACCACGTTGGAGCAATGGGGGAAGGCCAGCAGCCGGGTTCTGGGAGACAGCAGGTCGTCCAGATCTGCCGGATCAAGCATGCCGGTTTCCGGATCTACGCCCCACTCCCTGACCGTGATCCCGGTGTTTTCAAGCCGCCGCCAGAATCCTGCATTGGATTCGTGATCCTGGGCCGACACAATGATTTCATCCCCTTTGTCCCACATCTCGCGAAAAGCATGGGCCAGCACATACAGGTTCTGGGTGGTGGACGGACCGAACTGAACTTCGCTTTCATCCACATTGAGCCAGGCCGCCAGCCGGGTGTAGGCGTTATCCATGGCGGCGCCGGCCTGCCGGGATGCCGGATAGTTGTAGTAAGGCTGTACCTTGGTCCGGGTGTAATAGGTGTTCAGAAGATCGATCACCTGGCGGCAGGTGTAGGAACCGCCGGCATTTTCAAAAAACGCCCATCCCTTCAGCGATGGTTCTTTAAACGCGGGGAACTGGCTTCTGATAAAAACCGAATCCAACAGTGTCATCAACAACTCCTTTCTGGTTTATACAGGATCATGGGATTAACCCTGATTTTTTTCAGGAAGTTCCGGCATGAACCGGGTACTGATCCATGCCAGGAGCAGATAAAAAAATGCACAGGCCCCACATGCCGGGCCACTCGTTCATGACATGGCTGAAAGATGCGCCCATCTGGACCATTCGCAGGCCATGAGAATCCGGAAATCAGCACCGCAATCATCGAACTCCAGACAAGCATGATGCTGGATGAGTCCCGGTTTTTGAAGAAATCGGCCAGAAACGACCCCATCAGGACCACGGACAGCAGGAACACAACCATGTCAAAAATGTCCGCCTGCAGCGGAAAATCCCGGATCTTATACACAACCCCGTAAAAAAACAGACGTGAATCAGGCACAGTGCCATGCAGGCAATGGTCCGGCCCAGGATTCTAATCATGGGCCTCCCTCCAGCGGCATCCCGCCAGCGGAAGGATGACGTCCACAAATGAGAATGCGCTGCTGTACCGGTTACAGGCCCATCACCCATAAAGGTTCAAATCAGGATATATTTTTTCAGCGCATGCCGGGCAGATACCGTGGCTGAAATCAGCCTCAGAATATTTCTGAAGGTATTCTTCAAGCTGATTCCAGTAGCCCTTATCGTCACGTATTTTTTACAGTGAGAGCAAATCGGGACAATACCTTTCAAAGTTTTAATCTCCTTGAGCGCTTTTTGAAGCGCCTTTATCATTTGGTCACGCTCTGCTTCAGATTGTTTGCGGTCGGTGATATCCTGAAAAGCCCCTTTCAACTTTACGGTCCTGCCGTTGACGACCTCTGGCTGACAGATGCTGCGTGTCCATATGTGATTGTTTTTAGCGGTGATGAGACGTATCTCAATGTCGTAAGGTTCACCATGCTCAAGGGCCCTTTGAACCGCTCGAGATAACAGTTCCTGATCATCGGGGTGGTAAAAGTTAATCGCTTCGGTAAGGAGTGGTTTGTAGTCAAACGGGACCTCGTGAATGCGATAGGTTTCCTCTGTCCAGCTTACCGCTAATGTTTCCGTGTCCAGTTCCCAGCCGCCGACACGAGCCAGACGTCCGGTGGCATCAAGGAGTGACTTGCTGTCAGACAATTGCTTTTGGGTCTGATGCCGTTCAGCGATTTCAATTTGCAGTTGTTTGTTCGACTCCGCTAATTCACCGGATTTCTTGTTAATATCTTCTTCCAGTCTCTGAGAGGTGATACTCAGAAGACCAAATGCAATGAACAGATTGCCGACGGTTGCAATGGTGATTGATCCGCCTTGAATGATACCCGTTGTCATAAAGTTGCTGATCCTGTCCTCAAAGACCAGGGTCAAAACAATTCTTGAGCTCAACCACAGGGCGTTGAATAAAAACGCGGTTGAAAGCAGCAAATTACTTTTGTTGAGTAACAATCCGATTTTTCTGTGGGAAATATAAAGGCAGCGCAGACAAATGAACATCACCACAGTGGAAATGATGATAATGCGAATCGTTACGCTTGGGAAAATGTAACTGAAATAACAAAAGGTCAAAATCACGGCCACAACAAGAATAATATCTATGCCGGTGTGTTGCTCACTGTTCGCAAAATCATTCATCCCCGGGCGAGGAACACATAACAAATGACAATAAAGGCATTTGCCAGGACAACGGTCATATAATCAGGAAGCATGCCCCGCAGTCCTAAGAGAATAAATCCTGCAAAATTGAACAGAAAGGCCAACGTCCACAGAAAAAAACCGGGGTAGGTTTTTCGATATTTATAGGTATAAGCTAGGAAAATAATAAAGCTTGCTGATAAAATGCCACAGAGTAAAGATAAAGTGCGTATGTCCAGAAATGGATCCATTGGTCGTTCAACATCTTTGTTTAGAGGTGATCGGCGGTTTCTCTTTTTCAGTCACTATAGTCATGTCCATCTTTTATCACAACCACAAAAGGCCTGTTCAGGATCAAAAATCAATAGATGATTTTTTGATGGTCATCAGCCGGGTGAATTGTTTCAGGTATCATTACAACTTGAGAAGGCATCTTTAGAATGCAGATTCATTTCTTTAAAAATGATACATAGGGGGCTTCCGTGAAGTGCCGCACATCCCAGATCCGGAGTATTTTCACAAAATCTCCACTCCGGCTTCGGCCATTGTTTCGAGCGCCGTCCGGGTGGTGTCCGGAGACACGCCGCGGCACAGGTTCCGGATGAGTCTGACCCCGTATCCCAGGGACCTGGCATCCATGGCCGTTGCCCTGGCGCAGTAATCCGTGGTCAGCCCGAACAGGATGAGATCCGATATTCCCCGGGATTTGAACACGACGTCCAGGCCGGTATCATGGCCGCCGTCATCAAAAAACCGGAATAGGAATCATACCTGGGATCCATCCCTTTTTCACGATCGCCTCAAACAGATCATTGTCCACCAGCACTTGGGCATTCGGCGTATCCTGGACACAGTGGGGAGGCCACAGAATCTGATCTGTGCCGTTGAGATCTATGACATCAAAAGAGGCATGTCCCTCATGCCGGGTCACAAAAGAGATATGGTCGGCCGGATGCCAGTCCTGGGTGGCAAACACGGGAAATCCCAGGGATTTAAGCCGACGGGTTTCCGCGGTTACCTGATCCAGGTAGTCCTGACCCGTGCCTTCCACTGCCAGCTGCCCTGCCTCAACTGGGTAAAATCTCCCTGAACGTCCACCACCAGAACAGCGGTATGGTCTTCTTTTCTGTCTATCATCGGAAAACCCTCCTCCTGATTATTCAATATTTTTAGTATTAATCTGGCAATTATCTACATGGCCTATTTTAAAAGGAAAGACCTTTAAATCATAGGAGATATTACCACGAGATAATCGGCTATTTAATTGCCGGTTTAATATATGATTTTTAATACAAGGTTTCAACTGTATTCCCTGCCAGCAACGGATTTCGGGCCTTTTTCTGCCGGTGATGCAATGAACCAGGGACAATCCTCCCGAATTCGACGAGATTGTCGAACCATGCGTTAAATGTCGAATCCGATCCATTTTCAGATCTGAAAAAATATTTTAACTATCTGATTTCAAACAAATATTTTAAAATCACTCCCTTGGCACACTTTGTGGTTAAACTCATGATCAAGATGTTGAAACGCTGCATCAATAAACATTTATGAATGAAAGGAGAATCGGAATGAAACTGACATCGCATTTGATCAAAGCGGTCCTTGTCTCGGCAGTACTTGTCGTGATGGCTGTCCCTTCTTTTGCCGGCAAGGACACGGTCCGGGAGATGGCACAGGCAATGGCCCGGGTACCGGCGACTGCTCTGCCACCTGAGAGTAAAACACATCGGTTGAAGCTGTCATTGCGGCGGCTTCAGCCGATATCAGAATACCTTCGGAATCTCCCCGCCCTTTTTTTCATGCTGCCGCCGCCTGCCTTTCGAAGGGACGTCGATGTCCCTGACCGCCCGGATCCTATTCAGCAGATTCACCCATACAAACTCATTTAAATTGGTGAAAAACCATTGTATCATAAACGATGACAGAAAACTCACGGCAGGATCGGCCATGAAAAACATCTTCAACCAACCAGGTGACTGTTTGTTCGTATCCAGAAAGATATTCATATTGTATCTGCCACTGTTCGGGTGTCTGTTCCCTTTTTCTGCTTCAACTGAGCAGGTTGTTTCAGGCCAGGTGATCCATATGAGTGAAACTGAGTATGAATTCCAGATAAGCCCCGGCAATGGTATGTCTGACAGCACACAGAAAAAACCGCAAATTGTTGTCCGACTCTCGAAACGGTATTTTCAGGAGCGGGGGGGGGATGTCAGGGAACTGGAACATCTGATCCAGCGCCTGAGCACCCTGGTACGGGGCAATGTGATTCGAAGGGATGACCTGCCTGCGGAGATCCTTGAAAAACGACCGGATTCCGGTTTGCTGGAGTAACGCCTGGCCGGCCTGGAAAAACAGATGGTGATTTCCGCACTCAGGTCCCATGACTGGGTGCAGACACAGGCGGCGGAGTCCCTGGGCATCAGTGAGCGGGTTCTGAGATACAAGATGAAAAAAGCCGGAATTACCCCGCCTGGAAAACAGGAGGGGCATTATGGCGATTGAATCGGGTGGAACCGGATTGTGGGTTGTTTTCTGCCGGTGATGCACCGATACGTATCTCTGGGATAGCCTAAGGCCACGGCAGCATGAATGGTTTCCGAATCCGGGATTCTCAGTTTTTCTGGATGGTGCGGTCCGCACCCATTGCCGCCACGGCATATCCGATCAGGCAGGTACCCAGACCCATGGTGTGGGCAGCCAGCAGGATGTTGCCGGCGGCCAGCAAAGCGTCTTCTTTAGGGCAAGAAGCCCCGGGGGATGACCCGATGAGGATAACCGCAGTCGCACCGTGGAAGAGCCGGTCCCGGTTTTCCGTCTCCATCTGTTCGATGGCGGTTTTGACGGATTCATAATAATTTTTGTAATAGTGATCCAGGGTTCGGGCACCCACCAGGGCCAGGGCTTTTCTCAGCAGGACATTTTCCGCTTTTCTGTTCAGCCCCTTGAAAAAATCCTTGACCGCGTTTCCCAGGAACAGAACCTCGGATCGGGAGGTCAAACAAGTAAAGGTCCAGGCCTGGGAATTGGTGCCGGACGGGGCGAACACGGCCAGATGGATCAGGTCCCGGAGCGTTGCTTTGTCCACGGCCGTTTGTTTGTAGTTCCGGCAGGAACGCCGGGAGCAGATAAGCCTTGCCAGGTCCCGGGTGGGAAGGCCTTTGCCCGGGGGCAGCCAGGCCGGATCTATATCAAAGGTGGAAAAGTCATGCAGGCCCGGTTCCAGGGCCGGGATAGCAATGGCGCTTTCCGGACAGATCGCCATGCAGTGGCCGCAGACCAGGCAAATTGCCGTGTCCGGTACGGCCCGGGCTTTTCGGTTTT
>LQAH01000203.1_pt1 | contig 16616 bp, 23 predicted proteins | sample 1535791 | NCBI WGS metagenome assembly LQAH01 (sample SAMN04331585, study PRJNA305678) | bioreactor metagenome | isolation source: bioreactor_4 inoculated with Wadden Sea sediment 2nd replicate of a... | place: Germany:Bremen
ATACTTTATTTATAAAATACTGAAACAAAAAAACAATAAATAGATAATTATACATAAAAATGTATAATTATTACTAATTTATTATAAGGTAATGAATTAGCCCCGTCATATTTAAATTCTCTTTGCAATTATCGCCTATAACCAATATAATGAAGTATTGCACATTTTTAAAAAGGAGAATTTTAAATGAAAAGAACATTATTAATGCTTCTTATTCTAATGATTGCTGCAGGTACTTTATTTGCCGGCGGTAAAAAAGAAGCTGCAAAAGATGAAGTTGAATTTATTGTATGGAACCAGTCTGAACCGCAGAGTCTTGACTGGCACCAGATTGAAGGTGTTCCTGAGCACAGGATCTACTATTCACTTGGTGAGGGACTTGTATCATCAAATCCTGAAACAGCAGAACCTGCACCCGGAGTTGCAGAAAGCTGGGAAGTCGATGACTCAGGTCTTGTTTATACATTCCATTTAAGAAAACTACATGGAGCGATGGTGAGCCTATAACTGCAAAAACTTTTGTAGATTCATGGTTAAGAGTACTTAATCCTGAAACAGCTGCACCTTATGCATGGTTTCCGGCAGATGTTATTGCAGGTGCTGCAGAATACAACAGCGGAGAAGCTGGTGCTGATGCTGTAAAAATTAAAGCAGTTGATGATTATACATTCCAGGTAGAACTTGTAGGCGCAATGCCGGCAATCGTAAGTGCTTTCTCTCACTATGCATTTGCTATTGTTCCTATACATGCAATAGAAAAAAATCCTGAAAGCTGGACACAGCCGGAAAATTATGTCGGAAACGGTCCATTTGTTCTCGATGCATGGGATCCTCAGGAAAAACTCTCTGTTGTTAAAAATGACAAATACTGGGATAAAGATAATGTAAAACTCGACAGAGTATTATATATTCCTACAGATGATGACAATGTAGGTTTTAATATGTATCTTAACGGCGAAGTTGACTGGGCACCTGAAGTACCTCTTGCTCAGCTTGAAGCTGTTCAGCTTAAAGATGACTATGTAGTAGCTCCATACCTTGGTGTTTACTATTATATCTTTCAGGTTGAAAAAGAACCTCTTACAGATGTAAGAGTAAGAAAAGCTCTTTCAATGGGTCTTGACAGAGATACTCTTGTTAAGAAAGTAACCGGCGCCGGTGAAACATCTGCATACAGTATGGTTCCTCCTATGGCAGGCTACGATCCTACTCCCGGAGTTAAGGGATCAATTGAAGATGCAAAAAAACTTCTTGCAGAAGCAGGTTTCCCTGACGGAAAAGGTTTTCCTGTAATTGAAATTCTCTACAATACAAGCGATAGACATCTTAAGATTGCTGAATTTGTTCAGGAACAGTGGGAAAAGAATCTTGGAATTAAATGTACTCTTATCAATCAGGAATGGAAAACATATCTTGATACAAGAAAACAGGGTGAATTTATGGTTTCAAGAGCTGGCTGGATAGCTGACTATCCTGATCCAAGTTCATTTCTTGAAATGTTCGGTTCCGGCAAAGCAATGAACGGCGGACAGTATTCAAATAAAGTATTTGATGAAAATATGGAAGCAGCTGCAAGAATGGCTCCGGGTCCTGAAAGATTCGCAAAACTCAGAAAAGCTGAAGATGTATTTATTACAGAAGATCATGGTGTAATGCCTATTTATCATTATGTTTCTCAGAGCATGATTGATACTAATGTATGGGGCGGATGGTATCCGAATGCAATGGACTGGCATCCTACAAAATTTATTTATAAAAAATAGAGCCCTTTAGTCTAATCAATAACAATACAGGTGAGAGTGCAGCATCACTTGCGAAGCTGCTTATCTCCCTGTATTTTCTTTAAGAGGAATATAATGACGCGCTATATTATTAGAAGATTTCTGGACTGTTTCCTACACTCCTGGTTATAATTACAATATCATTTTTATCATCAGAATGCTCCCGGCGGACCTTTGATGCCGAAAAACACTTCCTAAACAGATAATGGAAAATATTGAAAGAAATATCACCTTGACGAGCCGCTTGTTAAGCAGTATGCAAGATACATGATAAGTGTAATCAGGGGAGATCTTGGTCCTTCATACCGTTATAAAGACCAGGATGTAAATTATTACATTGGAAAAAGTCTTCCTAATTCACTCATACTCGGTTCAATAGCAATGACGATTTCCCTGTTTCTGGGGATAACCGCCGGAATGATTTCCGCACTAAGGCAGAATACCTGGGTGGATTACCTTGTTATGTCTGTTGCCATTATTGGAATTACCATACCGCTTTTTGTTATAGGTCCTGTACTGGTCTATATTTTTGCAATGAAGCTGGGCTGGCTTCCCACATCCGGATGGATAACAGGAAGATTCGGCTGGGTAACTCTTATAATGCCGGTTATTACGTTATCTGCAGACAAATTTGCATATATTGCACGTCTTTCAAGAGCAAGCTTTCTTGAAATACTCAGGAGTGATTATATCCGGACTGCGAAAGCTAAAGGATTAAAAACATCAACCATACTTGTAAGACATGTCTTAAAGGGAGGACTTCTCCCTGTAGTCAGCTATCTGGGACCTGCTTTTTCATCTGTTCTTACCGGATCAATTGTTGTAGAAACAGTATTCCGTGTCCGGGGCTTGGGAAATTCTTTGTACAGTCTGCATTAAACAGAGATTATACACTGATCCTTGGTACTGTAGTTGTCTACTCAGTAATTCTGATAGTTATGAACTTTATAGTTGATATTATTTACGCATATCTTGATCCAAGAATTTCATATAAATAGGAATGAAATTATGTCTGCTGAAGAAAAAAATAATACTGCTTTAAATGAGTTAACCAGCCTGTAAAGGGAGTAAGTCTCTGGAATGATGCATGGAAAAGGCTTAAGAAAAACAAAATGGCAATGTTCGGAATGTATGTTGTTATTTTCTATATGTTTATTTCTATTTTTGCTCCTGTGCTTCCAATTTATTCATTTAAACATCAGATAATAGATCATCAGTATCTGCCTCCGTCCCTTACAAAAAATGCAGGGCAGCTCTATTTTGAACGGAGTGAAAGACTGATGAATGCTCTTGCTGCCAAGCAGAACAGGGAGCTTAATCAGGAGGAGATTGCAGAACTTGATGCAATAAAGCATCAGATTGCAACTGAAACTGCTGTAATTGACGGCAAAGAGGTTAAAATACACGAACGTAGATATATATTCGGGACAGATTACCTCGGGAGAGATATGCTTGCCCGTGTTGTTTACGGAGGACAGATCTCTATTGCAATAGGATTTATAGGAACTATAACTTCTGTGTTTATAGGTATAGTTCTGGGAGCAATTGCTGGTTATGTCGGCGGTAAAGTCGATTATATTATAATGAGAATAGTTGATATCATTTACGGTCTTCCCTATATGATGCTTGTAATTATTTTTATGGCTATTTTCGGAAAGAATATATTAAACCTCTTTTTTTGCTCTTGCTATTGTAAGCTGGCTTACTGTAGCCCGTGTAGTACGCGGCCAGATTATGTCTCTTAAAAACTCAGAGTTTGTAGAAGCTGCAAAATGCGGCGGTGCCGGAACAATGAGAATTATATTCAAGCATCTTCTTCCAAATACACTTGGTGTAATAATTGTATTCTCAACACTGCGAATACCTACATTTATCATGCTTGAAGCATTTTTATCATTTCTGGGCCTTGGGATTTCAGCCCCTCTTGCTTCCTGGGGATCTCTTGTCGGACATGCGGTTGACGGAATGAATCTCTATCCGTGGAGACTCTTTTTTCCTGCTGCTGCAATGACCCTCTTTCTTTTCGGAATGAACTTTCTCGGGGACGGCCTCAGAGATGCGTTTGATCCGCAGGGAAAAAACAGATTCTAAAGGAGCTTTTGCATATAATGAGTGATAATAAAGAAACAATACTGAGTGTGAGAAATCTTAAAACGCATTTTAAAACTGATGACGGAATTGTAAAAGCTGTGGACGGTGTGAGTTTTGAGCTTAAGAAAGGGGAAACCCTTGGCATAGTAGGGGAATCGGGAAGCGGTAAATCTGTAACCAACCTGTCAATTATGAAGCTTATACCTTCTCCTCCGGGAAAGATTGTTGATGGAGAAGTTCTTTTTAACGGAGAGGATATTCTTAAGCTTGATGAGAAGGGGATCCGGGATATCAGAGGAAACAGAATATCAATGATTTTTCAGGATCCTATGACATGTCTTAATCCCTTCTTAAGAATATCAACCCAGCTTATCGAAACAATTATGCTTCATCAGAAAACCGATAAGGCAACAGCACGTGAAAGAGCAGTTGAAATGCTTGAACTTGTTGGAATACCAGCTCCTGAGAAAAGAATTGATGCATACCCGCACCAGTTCTCAGGCGGTATGAGGCAGAGAGTTATGATTGCAATGGCTTTAAGCTGTAATCCTGAGCTTCTCATTGCTGATGAACCTACAACAGCTCTTGATGTAACAATACAGGCACAGATTCTTGAGCTTATGAAGGAGCTTTCACAAAAGTTAGGAACTGCAACAATTTTTATAACACACGACCTTGGTGTAGTAGCCGGGATGTGTGAAAATATCTGCGTAATGTATGCAGGGCGGGTTGTGGAAAAATCAGACGTTGATACTCTGTTTGCAAATCCGAAACATCCCTATACTGTCGGACTTATCAATTCTGTGCCGAGACTTGATGTTGAAACAAAGGAAAGACTTTATTCAATAAAAGGACAGCCTCCTAATCTTGTTGATATGCCTGACTGCTGTCCTTTTCATCCAAGATGTGACAAAGCAATGGATATATGCAGAAAGAAATATCCTGAAACAATAAAAACCGATGATCATACCGAAGTGAGCTGCTGGCTTTATACTAAGGGGGGAAATGATGGGAAATAAAACGCTGCTTGAAGTAAAAGATCTTAAACTCCATTTCCCTGTGGAAGAGGGACTTCTTTTCAAGAAACAGGTTGGAGCGATCCGTGCTGTTGACGGGATTGATTTTCAGTTAAGAGAAGGGGAAACTCTTGGACTTGTTGGGGAATCAGGATGCGGAAAATCCACAACAGCGCGTGCAATTGCGCAGCTTTATAAGGCTACATCCGGGGAGATACTTTTTAACAATAAAAATCTTAATGAACTTTCCAGTCATGATCTTCTGGAAGAACGAAAAAATATTCAGATGGTTTTTCAGGATCCGTATGCCTCTCTTAATCCCCGAATGACTGTTGGTGAGATTATTTCTGAACCTCTAAAAGTTTATAAAACAGAGGTCTGATGGATATAACGAAGGAGGAAATAACAGAGCGGATTGAGGAACTTATGGAGACAAGTAGGTCTTTCTCATCTGTTTAAAAACAGATATCCTCATGAATTTCCGGCGGACAGAGACAGAGAATCGGTATTGCAAGAGCTCTGGCTCTCAATCCCAAGCTGATTTTGGCAGATGAGCCGGTAAGTGCGCTTGACGTATCAATACAGTCCCAGATACTTAACCTTTTTACTGATCTTCAGGAAAAGTTTAATCTTACATACCTCTTTATTGCGCATGATCTTGCCGTTATTGAATATATAAGTACAAGAGTTGCAGTAATGTATCTTGGAAGAATTATGGAAATTCCGAATCCAAGAAGCTTTATAAAAAACCTCTTCATCCTTATACAGAAGCTCTTTTATCGGCAGCTCCGATTCCTGATCCTGTCGTGGAAAGAAAGAGAAAGAGAGTTGTGCTTTCAGGCGATGTTCCGTCTCCTGACAAGGAACGTCATGGCTGCTATTTTTATGACAGATGTCCTAAAAAAAATGGCGAAAATGCGCGGAAAGTATTCCGCAGCTGAGAGAGGTTGATAAAGATCATCAGGTTGCATGTTTTCTGTATGAATAATTAGTATTTAGACGAATTGTCAGGCTGTCTTTTGGCAGCCTGATTTTTTTACAGTATGTTTGGATTTCTTATATATTATTTTTTGAGCGGCAGATTGCAGAAATCAGCAATAATATCTGCGTTCCGGGTGAATTTTTCTTTTTCTCTGAAATAAACAAGCTCCATATCTTTTTCTGTATCATTATTGAAAACCAGAGTCATTTTAAGATATTTCGAACTGCTTTTATTTTTATTTTCCTTTTCTTACTTCAGATATTTTTATATGTCTTATATCAGAAAAATATGAAGTATCTTTTGAATAGTAGAAAATCAGTCCAAATCTTTTTTCTACAGTTTTATCATAACGATTAAAGATCCATTTTTCCTCATAAACAGTCACAAAAAAGGCCATAATCAGAAAAAGCAGAGGGAAATAATCAGTTCCCCTTGCCCCGTCTTCAATCGGGAAATATATCATTGAAAATAATATGAAAAGAGCAAAAGAAAGAAACATAATCCTCATCCATGTAGGCAGTCTGAGTTCCAAAACATCTTCTGCTGTCTGTTTTACCTGAAGTGCTATCTTAAACATATTTATATAATACTATTTCATATCTTTTATGTCTTTAATTTAAAAATAAAAAAAATAATATGTAATTTAATTTTTAAATGATTGACTGCCGATAATGATAAAGCAAAGGTTTGTTCAACAGAATAATATTCAGGATGCAGGTATTTGATTAAATCAGGATTCTTAAAAAACAATTACTCAAAGATATTTTCTTTTATCAGCATATATAATATTGTACTGTTTTTTTCAGTATTTTATATTGTATTCGAATGGGCAGAGGGGATAAAGAAAATAGACAGATACCTTGAAACAGCAGTGAAACACTGCCTCTTCTTCTTGAAAGTGATTTTCATGACAGAGCTTTATATCCGGAAAGTATAGATTACAGTGAGGAAGTTAGAAACAGACAGAAATTTAATGCCTTTTCAAAAACAAGCGGTCTTGAGTGGGTTTATACACTTATTGAAAGTAACGGACAGTTCTATTTCTCATCTCCCACAGTTACAGAAGAAGAGGCTGAAAATCAAAGAAGATGGTATTTTCATCTATACGATGATATTCCTGAATCTTTTATATATGCATATACTGAAGAAAAAAACAGTTTATAAAACATATACTGATCAATGGGGAACATACAGATCTGTAATAATGCCTTTATATTCACCCGGCGGTATAAAATATCTTGCCTGCACTGATATGAATATTAATAGAGTAAAAAAATAATTTTAAATCAGTACTTAAAGTCAATGATATTCTTCATTCTGTTTATAATTTTATCTTCAGGAATAATATTAAAGCTTATTACTGACAGGAAAAAAATTATCTCAATGAACAAAGAACTGATACTTCATAAGAATAATCTTACAGAACTTGTTGATGAAAAAACTTCTGATATTGTTATAATTAATGAACAGCTGAAGCATACTGAAGAACAGCTTAAAATAACAATTGCAGAAGGCGGCATGGGGATTCTCAAATGGGATTCACTAAAAGATATAATTTACTGCAGTGACTCTGAAACTCTTTTAATAAAAAGCGGAATAAATGAGGCATTCCCATTATCTTTTAAAGAATTAATAGTAGAAAAATCTCATACAGAAGATTCTGTTGGAATTCATGAATTTCTGAAAACTCTTAAAACTGAAGAATCTGCATATCTGGAATTCAGGATAAAGAATAATGAGGGCAGCTGGATCTGGCTCAGTTTTCTAGCAAAAAAAATTTAATTCAGAATTAGCTCAGTATCAAAACATCTTTTTTTATTCTTTTTGAGATTATTGACAACAGGAAAAAAACGTGAATTATTTCTTGAAAAAAAAGCTGTTCAGGATTCACTTACCGGTTATTTACAACAGAGAATATTATATTGACTATATCAGTTCTATGAATATGAACAAGCGGCTCAACGACTTTCCGCTTACAGTCTGTTATATTGATATCAACGGATTGAAAGAAGTTAATGATTTATTCGGTCATTCTGAAGGTGATGAACTTCTAATTACTTTCTGCAGTATTGTTACTAAAATATTAAGAAAAACAGATATATTCTGCAGATTAGGTGGGGATGAATTCCTTATCCTCTGTCCCGGTATTTCTAATCGTGATTTCCGGAATATATGGTTGCGAATAATTGAAACATCACAGGATTTTAATGTTAAGATGCTTAAACCTTATAATATTTTATTCAGTCACGGAGTGATAGAGCTGAATTATGATGATCTCAGCATGCCGGCTGAACAGATTATTGCTCTTGCCGACAAGATGATGTATTTTGAAAAGAAATTGTTAAAGAAACAAAACGGGACTATAATCAGAGATATTAATGGATAAAAAAACAAAGCTGAAATTTGCATATTTAGAAGGATCTATTTCAATAGTTATCAATATTTTCCTGTTCATCCTCAAATACTGGGCAGGAATGCTTTCCGGTTCAATTGCAGTTGTTGCAGATGCCTGGCATTCCCTTTCAGATTCTCTTACATCAATTGTTGTTCTTGTCAGTTCAAGGGAAACTGTAAAACCTGCAGACAGTGATCATCCGTTCGGACACGGCCGGGCAGAGCTTATAGGCTCTGTGATTATCGGAGTACTTCTTGCAGCAGTTGGTTTTAATTTTCTTATTGATTCTGGAAAAAGGCTTATAAGTTTTGAATCAAGAACATTTCCGCCTATCGTTCTTACTGTGATTTTGCATCAGCTGCAGTTAAGGAAATAAGTGCTCAGTATGCATTCTGGTGCTATCGGAAAACAGGAACGCATGCGCTTAAAGCTGACGGCTGGCATCATAGAAGCGATGCTATAACATCTTTGTTTATTCTTTTAGGAATTTTTCTGAATAATTATTTCTGGTGGATAGACGGTGTTCTCGGTATTATCGTGTCTATTGTTCTGATTCTTACTGCATGGAGTATTATCAAAGAAGGATCAATGCCGCTTCTTGGCGAGAGTCCTGATACAGATCTGGTTTCAGGTATTTCCAAAGTAATAGAATCTGCATATCCTGAAGAAATATATATGCACCATTTTCATCTTCATAGATACGGATATCATACCGAAATAACATTTCATATTTGTCTTCCAGGAGAAAAAAGCATTGAAGAGGGCCATAAGATTGCCACTGTAATAGAGGATGCTGTCCGGGATAAGATGTCTATCGAAGCGACAATACATGTAGAACCGCTTCGAAATCATTTTATATAATATTTTACTGAAGCAAAAGCTGTCGATATCACTATTGAATAATTTCTGTTGAAACGTCCCCGAGGCTATGTCAAAAAATATTTTTGAAGTTACTCCTCTGCTGGCTGCTGTTGAGTTGTATTTCTCTGTTATATTTATTCTGACTAAACTTATATCACATAATATGCAGTATTTAATAATACTTAAGCTGATTATTAAATATTGAGTTAAAAACCTTTTCTTTTATATATATTGTAAGTACTATATAAGAGAAAATATGTATACAGGAGTGTTATATGAGTTTTAATTTTGTATCTAACATAATTCCGGTTTTAATAGGGGCCGCAGGCGGATTTCTCTACTACAAACTTATAGGATGCGCAACAGGTACCTGTCCTATTACATCAAATCCCTGGTCATCAACAGTATACGGCGCAGTACTGGGTCTGCTTGTGTCTCAGTTCTGGAGCTGATTCAGATAAAGACAATTTAATAAAAATACTGAAATATTCTAATAAATATTATAGTAGTATTATAATACAGCCGGTAAAAGAAAACATATCTTTAATCCCGCCGGCAATTTCGGAGGATTTGAATGACAAAAAAAATACTTGCTTTTGTTGATGCAAATTATGAGGATCTTGAGCTTCTGTATCCGGTAATTCGATTAAGAGAAGCTGGATATCAGGTTGTAATTGCCGGAGATGAAGCCGGTAAAATATATACAGGAAAGCACGGATATCCTGTAAATCAGATGCTGATTTCAGAATAATCAATCCTGATGATTTTGAAGGTGTAATTGTTCCGGCGGTGGAGCTCCTGACAGACTTAGACGGCATCCTGAAGTAACTGAAATACTTAAGAATCTTGATAAAAGAGGTAAAACAATAGCAACTATATGCCATGCTGCTCATGTCCTTGTTACTGCAGATCTTTTAAAGGGAAGAAAAATAACAAGCTTTTTTGCAATAAGACCTGAAATGGAATTTGCAGGAGGAATCTGGTCAGATGAGAGTGTTGTTGTTGACCGCAACTTTGTATCAAGCAGAACACCTGATGATCTGCCTGATTTTATGAGAGAAGTTGTTAAAAACATAGGATAAGTAAATAATCCCCGGATTACGAATTCCCGGGGTAATATTTTAAGAGTTGATGTCATCATTGTTTTAATACTTTAAACTGAATAGGTATAAATCCTATATAATGCAGACTGCTTTTGCAAATCAGAACAGTATATTTTCAGCTGATAAAATTTCTTGCATATTTAAGAAGTGAAAACGAAATTGTGAACATGCTTAAAGCTATTACTGCATTAAGTATTTTCCAGGAAAGCGGTTTGTTAAAGAGCGGTGACAGAAATTTTACCTCCTGCGCTGAGGGCAAAAAACCATATGCATGATGCAGAAACAGCACCTATCAGGAAACCTGTTCTGCTTCCTCCAAAACTGTTTCCAATGCTTCCCAGAAGAACAACAGTATCAAGATATAAATGCGGATTTAAAAAGAGATATTGATAAAGTTGTCAGTACAGCTTTTTTTCTTGAATCAAATTGTAAAAAGCGACTTTCAAGCTTGTTGTCTTTAAAAACCGACTTTATGCTTTCTGTTCCGTACCAGAAAAGAAAAAGAGCTCCGAAAAGTGCGGCTGCAGCTGTAAAACATCGTTGTTTTTAAATATAATTCCAAGCCCTGCAACTCCTGCAGAAATAAGAACAGCATCAATTATTGTGCAGATCAAAGGTATAATAATAAAATATCTTTTTTTATACCCTGGCTTAAAACAAATGCATTTTGAGCTCCTATTGCAATAATCAGGGCAGCCCCTGTAGTAAATCCGAATATATAAGAATTAACCATGTTTTTACCTCTTTTTCAGTTTTTATTAAATTCTGCTTATTTAAGAAATCTTTTCATTAAACAGTAATTAAATATCAGGGATTTTCTTCGACTGAGTTGACGAAGTTTGTACTAAATTACTGCAAGTGAATGAAGCACAGCTGTTTAACAGTGAATATATCCGCTTAAGGGAGATTTGTAAAATTAATCTTTTTAATATAATATAAGCTGTGCTAATATTAAAATATGTTTTGATTACAGACTTATTGAAGCTTTTTGCTTCGGTTATATCGGTAAAAAGGATTTGAAAAAGCTTCTGAAAAACTCGGATTAACACAGTCAGCAGTTTCACAGAGGGTAAAGCAGCTTGAGGATTTAGTCGGAAAAATACTTATTATCAGATCTAATCCTCCTGAATCAACTGAAGAGGGGCGAAAGCTTTATTCACATTTCAGACAGGTCGATTTACTGGAAAAAGAATTTATCAGAAATGAAAACAGCAGCGACAGCAGTCAGTTTTTAAAATTTCCTGTAGGAGTAAATGCGGACAGTCTCGGTACCTGGTTTCTTCCGTCTGTTGAGAAGTATATTAAAGATAAAGATATTAATCTTGAAATAATTACAGCTGATCAGACAGAAACTGACAAGCTTCTTAAAAGCGGAGAAGTTCTGGGCTGTGTGAGTTCATCTTTTAAAACAATTCAGGGATGCAGAAAGGAATTTATAGGTTCTATGAAATATATTGCAGTATCAGCACCTGATTTTTATAAAAAATATTTCAGAAGCGGCATAAGTAAAGAGGCATTAAGTAAAGCTCCTTCAATTCTATTCAACAGATCAGATAATCTTTTAAAACAGTTTTTGAAAGGAAGATACGATGCCGATTTTAACAATATTCCGGTTAATTATATTCCGTCATATGAAACATTTATACATGCAGTTGTAATGCAGCTCGGATATGGAATTGTTCCGGAAATTCAGGCTGAAAAATATATAAAGAGTAAAACTCTTATAAATATGTGTCCGGAACATTTTATAACAATAGATCTTTACTGGCACTGCTGGAATATCGACTCACTTTTAATAAAGAATTTTACATCTGAAATAATAAGTAAATCGGCAGCGTTTCTTTTGAAGTAGAATTTAGAGTTTTGTTACTTTTCTGGATACAGAAATAATAAAATATACAGCAGCTGCAATTATAAGCATCATAACAATTAATCCCATAATATAACCTCCTGTTAAGAATTTAGGAGCATCTCATAGTGCAGTTTAATTGAATTATGATACCCTTAATTAAGTATAGTTTTATTTACTGAATTACATGTGTTTAAAAATATTGATCATATTTGTAACTATTGTGCATAATTATGGTATATAGCTTCAAAAAGTTTTCTTTGCTGTGTAGTGTTTTATATCTTATGTCTTTTTATCAATTAAGAGCGTCAGCATATTGGCTTATTTAAATAAACTGCTGCACTGTGCAGTTAAATCTGTTCTAACAGGTGTAACTGAAACATGTTTATCAATTAAAAGAGTGTATGCATCTGTTCCTTTTTCATGCACATCCTGACTGTTAAGCACTAGTTTCATTTCATTTAAAAATGAGCTGCTGCTGCCGTTTGAAATAACATTATTGTAGTAGGGCTTTGCTGTAAGTCGGGTTTGTTTCCATGGTGTTGTGCTGTCTGCCTTGTCAGGAACATCCAGTTTTAGTATTTCAAAATTACTGAAACCTCTGCTCTTAATAAAATTTTCTGTAAACATCCTCAGGAAATATTTAGCGCCAGACCAGTCTACATCTCCGTATTTAAAGTGATATTCAAACGGGGTCTGTAAAGATGCTGCAATAGCCGGAATTCCTATTGATGCTGCTTCAAAAGCTGCTCCGAGAGTTCCTGACACTGTAATATCATTTCCAATATTTTCACCGTAGTTGATTCCGGAAATGAGAAGATCAGGTTTTTCTTCGCGGAAAATTGTAGTAAAGGCATACTTAAGAATAAGTGCAGGAGAGCAGTCAGCATAATATGCTTTAATACTTTTAGATCCTATTTCTGTTTCTTTAAATTTCTGATCTCTGCTGCCTGTAATACTTCTACCGGCTGCAGTCTGCTGTTTTTCCGGAGCAGCAACTGTTACTTCTCCCAAATCTGCAACTGCTTCTGCTGCAGCTTTAAGACCGGGGGAAAAAACTCCGTCATCATTTGTTATCAGGATTTTCATAGTAAAATATTATAACATTTTATAATTAGTATGCATATAAAAGAAAAGCTGCCTCTAAGCAGGGCAGCCTTCCAATATTTGACAGATATTCGACTTTAAAGCGCTTTGTGGCAGAACCACCAGTCATAGCCGTCATACTGATCAAGTCGTTTTGCAGCATCTGCTTCGCTTGTTGCAGGCGGTACAATTACACGGTCTTTTATAAGTTCATTTTCAGGCCATCCTGCAGGTATTGCTACACCGTTGCTGTCTGATGTCTGAAGTGCTTTTACAGCTCTAACAACTTCATCCATATTTCTGCCAATTTCCTGCGGATAATAGAGAACAAGTCTTACCTTACTGTTCGGATCAACAACAAAGACAGCTCTTACTGTATTTGTTCCCTTGCCCGGATGAAGCATACCCAGTTTACCGGCTATTGCATCATTGGCAGCAACAATTGGAAACTTGATTTCAACACCGAGTTTTTCCTTTATCCATTCAGCCCATTTAATATGACTGAATACCTGGTCGACTGACATTCCTACAAGTTTTACTCCGAGTTTTTCAAACTGATCAAAAACGTTTCTGAAAAGCTACAAATTCTGTTGTACATACAGGTGTAAAATCTGCAGGATGACTGAATAATACAAACCAGCTTCCTTTTAAGTCTTCAGGTATGCTCATTGGTCCGTGTGTTGTGTTTGCTTTAAATGAAGGGAAATCATCTCCCAGTAAAGGCATGTTGAAATTTTTTTCTTCCATAATTTTTGTTCTCCTTTTTTTATTTTCAGATATTACTGAAAACTTTCACTAAAAAATTTTAAATAATATCTGTGTAAATGTTTAAATAAGCATTTTGCATGAACTGCTGTATCAAAATATAAGTGCAGTAAATACTCTTACTTATTAATTACAGTGCAAAGATCGTGCCAAAATAAATTAATAAAATAAGTCTATATAATACAGTGATTTACGAAAAAGATGCTTGACGGTCAGCGAAATATGGGTGAAAATAAACAACGAAATAACGTTGCAGCGTTATTTCGTTGTTTAAATATTCCAGGAGGAGCTGTTATGAGTCCTTTCCCTTATAAAGGCATAAACCCTGAAAAAGTGCTTGAAATAATACTAGAATCGCTATACAGGCTTGTTGATTATGAACTTGCAGTTGTCATGGGAGTTAGTGACAATAAAGTACTAAAAGTGCTTAAAGCGAACGGGCCTTTATATATATCCGAACTGGATAAATTTGAAATATCTCTTTCAAAAAGAACAGATATTGCAGGACTGCTTGAAAAAAAACACGCACATCTTTTTAAGGAGGATGAGGAGCATGTTGATACCTATTATGAACTTCTTGATCTCCCTGATAATCATTCATGTCTTGTTGCTCCTCTCTATGCAGGGAATAAGGCTATAGGACTTCTTACTCTTGATCACCGGGGCTGCGGTATGTTTACAGATAATGTTGTAAACCTCATTGACAGCCTTTCTGAACTTATTGCAATTTCTCTTTCGCAGATAACTGCTGTACAGGAAATGTATCATGAAAATCAGCAGCTTGCAGATGAGAGAAATAATCTCCTTGAAAACTCAAGCGGAGTACTTAAATCTCTTATCGGCAATTCCGATTCATGGAACAGAGTTAAGGACAGTATAAAACTTGTTGCATCATCAGATACTCCAGTGCTTATCGAAGGGGAGACAGGAACAGGAAAGGAAGTTGCTGCAAGAACTGTTCATCTTCTGTCTCCAAGAAATTCAAAACCCTTTGTTGCTGTAAACTGTTCTGCTATAAGCGCATCTCTTGCAGAGAGTGAGTTTTTGGACATGAAAAGGGGTCATTTACAGGAGCTGATGTCAGACGGAAGGGAAGGTTTGAGCTGGCAGACGGAGGCACTCTTTTCTTGACGAAGTAGGCGACCTTCCTCCTGAAATTCAGCCAAAACTGCTGCGTGTTCTTCAGGAAGGATGTTTTGAAAGGGTAGGCGGCGAAGAGCTTATTTATTCAGATGTAAGAATAATTGCTGCTACTAATGCTGATCTGATAAATGCTGTTAATAAAGGAAGTTTCCGTGAAGATCTTTACTACCGCTTAAGTGTATTTCCGTTGCAGCTTCCCCCCTGCGGGAAAGGGGGGATGATATAATTCTGCTTACAGATTATTTCCTTAACAAAATAAGAGAAAGGCTGAATAAAGATATCTCTATTTCTGATAATGCGCTTAATGCTGTTGTCGAATCAGAATGGAAGGGTAATGTAAGGGAACTTCAAAACTGTATTGAAAGGGCTGTTATTCTTTCCGGAAACGGCAGAATAGAACGGGAGCATATAAGCCAATCTCCTTCTTCTGTATCAATCAGCAGCAATATAAGACAGGGTGGAAAAAAATATATAATAAATGATCTTGATACAGTAGTAAAAAAGCATATATCTGATACTCTCTCATTCTGCGGCGGGAAAATCTACGGTAAAGACGGAGCTGCCGAGCTGCTTGGCATGAAGCCTACAACGCTGCAGAGCAAAATAAAAAAGCTCGATATAAAGAAAAGTCCTGTATAATAAAGAGATTCTTATATAGAAAAGCGGATACTTAAAAATGTGAAAATAAAAATAAATGTATTATAATTTTCTTTAACTGCGCGTTTTATTAAAATTACTGATACATATATGTTTTATTCAAAATAGAAAGCTGTTAATTATCTGATGTTTAGGAGTGTTTATGAAATTATTGAAATTTTTAATTATTGCGGTCTGCATGCTTGTCTGTATTTTTGAAGTATTTTCATTCGGCGGTAAAGAGGAGGAAGCTCCGGTTCAGCTGTTTAACGGGAAATCAGCTATACAGAGGGAAGTGTTTTTCTAAACGGTATTGAAGCTGAGATTGGAGACAGTGTAAAAACGGGGATAGTATTACGACAGAAGCGGATTCAGTCTGCGAAGTAGTTTTCAATGACCGGAATATTATTCAGATAGGCGCAGACAGTCTTTTCAGCATAGGAAGCAGCAGCAGTATTGATTTTCTCTGGAAAAGGGAAGCCTTGCAGCTGTCGCAGATAAGCTGACAAAAGTGGCTTTAATGAAAGAGCGTCTGATGTCAGAACTCCGTCAGCTGTAATGGAGTAAGAGGAACACTCTTTTATAAAAGTGGAAGATGAGAACAGTTCATATTATGCGTATGCAGCGGAAAAGCAAATACTTATAAGGGTGATGGAAAAGCCGGAGGCTTGTAGAGGCAGATCATCATAAAGCAACAAGATTTATTAAATCAGGCGACAGCTTTAAGAGAAAATCTGCAGGTCTTTTATATCATGATGATGCATCAATGGAAAAACTTGCTCAGAAAATAGCTGTCGATGTTGATTGGGGCAGCAGTAAAGCATATTAATTTTATCATATACAAATAAAAGTATTCGTATAATTCTTTATACTTAAATTATTATCGCCTGAAAGTAAACAAAGCCTAT
>LQAH01000204.1_pt1 | contig 16614 bp, 20 predicted proteins | sample 1535791 | NCBI WGS metagenome assembly LQAH01 (sample SAMN04331585, study PRJNA305678) | bioreactor metagenome | isolation source: bioreactor_4 inoculated with Wadden Sea sediment 2nd replicate of a... | place: Germany:Bremen
GGGGTCAAATGAGCGTTGGTGATCCCGGCATAACAGGGGATGGGCTGGGTTTTTTGATGCAGGATCTCCAGGGCCAGCTGGTAGTACACCAGGCGGAAGGCATTGGTCACCCGGTGAAACATTGGTTTTCGGTTCATCATCTGGCACTGGTGGAATGAAAATGTTTTGATGGCCTGCTGATACGCCTGAAGATCCGGGGTAATGTGATCGTCAAAATTGAACATTTCCGATCGTTCTTCAGCGATCTCGTTGCGATAGGAATCCGGATCCAGGGACAGGGCAAACCGGGAAATCTCGTCAATATCCTTGATGTTCCATCTGGAAATCACCGTCCCCAGTTCTGCGGAAAGTTTTGGATATTCCGCTTTCAACCGCTTGAGTTCATGGAACACGGTCATCACCTTGTCAAAATTGCCTCTCACGCCCCGGATTTCATCATGTTTTTCATTCACATGGTCCAAACTGGGTTTGATGGTCAGGCGGGTTTCAGGAGCCTTTTTTTTCAGGATGTCGATGATTTCTTCAAGGGATGCCAGAATTTTTCGGACGGCAATGGCATTGGTGGGGATGTGAATGATCCCGGGTTTCAGGTATTTGACGGCAAGGGCGATTATTTCAGCGAAATCCGGCCTTAAAAACGGTTCACCGCCGCTGACATTGAAAATATAGACCGGTCCCATGGAGGCAAAGATCTGTTCGATTTCATCCAATGAAAGTTCCTGGTTTTTAAGACCGGGATTTTGGCGGTAGATATCCCATATTTTACAGGTCCTGCACCGGGACTGGCACACATTGGTCACCGAAAAAGTCAGGCTGAACGGCAGCGGAGGCTTGTATCCGAACCGATGAGACAGATAATACAGGGGCAGCTTGTATACAAAATGGTCGGGGGACTTCCATGTCATTGCCAGGTGCCATCCTTTTTCTTTTGAAATCGATGGTACAGTGAAATGGTCTGGTTTGCAATATGATCCCATGACATGGCTTTTTCAATCTTTATGGCATCGTTTTTCAGTTTTCGGTACAACCGGTCGTCCGACAACACTTTCAGGATTTTTTCCGCCAGGCAGCGGGATCACCGCAGGGAACCACGCAGACCGGGTCTGTCACCAGGTCCGGCAGCCCGCCGGTATCAGTGACGATCATCGGGATGTTGAAGGCAATGGCAGCCGCCCCTACCCCGCTCTGGCTGTCAAAATAACGATACGGCAGCACCACCAGATCCGACGCTGAAAACAAAGCACCCACCTGGTCGGCAGGCACATATCCCAGCACTTGAATCACATCTTTTCCAGCCCGAATCTCCGAATCAGACCTGCATACCGGTTCCAGGGTTCCCACAAACTGCCGGCAATCACCAACCTGAGAGGCAGCGGCTTTGGCTTTGATGATGGACACAGCCTCAAGCAGGATATCCAATCCTTTATAGGGCCGAATGTTCCGAAAACAAACGATTTTTCATGATCGCGGATTTTCTGGCCTGCCTAAAATTCCGTGATCCGGATTTGAACATGCCCAATGGTCCATGGGGATCACGGAAATGCGGTTCCAACCGATTTGAAACTTCCCTGCTAGCGTATTTTTATTGTGATTCGAGTGTACAATCAGGTGATTTGACAAATAGACAATCAACTGAGTGGCCAGATCGAAAAGAGATGACGGCTCATGGGAACCGGTATTGTGAATGGTTGTCACAACCGGTATATGTTTCAGCCGGGCAATGGCCATCATGACGGCCGCTGCAGGCAGGGTGGGCAGGCTCCACCACTGGACATGAAACAGATCGGTTTTCATTCTCATGCCGGCCTTGATCCAGGACAAAGGATTATACCAGGCCAGGCTCTGGTAAATAGACAGGTGCCGGGTCTCGATTTTCTCGAAAGTCGCATCTTCAGGGGGTTGCTTTGCCGGATGAAGCCGAGCCGGGTACAGGCTGGCAAATGAATGAAAAAAAAGACGGATGCCAGCTTTGTCCAGAGCCGTTGCCAATCCCAGGCAATAAGGTGATAGTGCTTTCTGGGGCGGCAGGGTTCCCAGCATGGAAACGGTCGGCAATTGTCTGCCGGTCATTTTGATATCGCCGGTTTGATCAGGTTCAAGGGTATCCGGCCTTCGAACAGTTCTCCGTTCACCTCATAGGTCGGCGTCCCCGTCACTCCCAGTTCAATTCCTTTCAACACATCCCATTTGATCTTGTAGCGAACCTGGCGAATATCCGGCGAGGCGGCAAGCCCTTCAAATCTGACACCGCTTCGCTGGGCAAGATCTTTGATATCCAAAGTCTTAACATCCTTTGAGATCTCATATAACAGATCGTTCATCTGCCAGAACCGGTTTTCCAAAGCCGCATAGGCCGCGGCAACGGCCAATTTTCCAGAGGCCGGATGAAACGTTTTGGCCAGGGTCGGATTGAACTTCGGATCCATGGGAAAATGCCGGTGGACCAGGCGGATTCTATCAGGATTGGCTGCCACAATCTGCCTCAGATACATATGCATTTTTCTGCATTGGAAACACATGTAATCGGAATATTCGGTAATGACCAGTTCCGGGTTTTCCGCCCCGATCCAGGGGTCGCCGTATTCTGTCATGCCGGTGGAGATCTCTGCGGTGATCTCGGGCAAGGAAAAATGCCAGTATCTGGGATATGCAAACGGCAGGATGCAGGCAATCCCAAAACCACAACAAGGACCGTGGTCTGATTTTTCCAGGGACGGAACAAAAAAACCACATCCTTTTTCAGGCCGCTGATAAATCCTTTTTCCGGAAACCTCCGCCGGATGATCCAAACCTGGTAGAGCAAGGCAAAGTTGATGCCATATCCGGCCAGGCACACAATGCAGTACACCTTGATCTGAAACTTTAGAATATACGCCAGATACAGGCTGTAACCGGAAAAAAACAAGGCGGTCAAGAACAGCATCGGCCAGAGCCGCCGATGATCTGCTTGGGATAAATACGCAAATGACAGCAGGATCAGAAAAAATCCATACCCCAGAACACCCCACACCGGCACCGGCATGCCCAGAAAAATGGAATGCATGCTTTGGGACACGGTATCGCAGTTAATTGCCTCTGACACGGCACACAGGCTTACATAGAGGATATCGGTGTGGACCCGGTAGTGGGAAACGGCTGAATAACCCATATTTAACAGACCGGCTATGGCTATGACGGTCACTGACCAGAAATACACAGGAAACGGTAAATGTTTCATGACGCTAGGTGCCATCAGTCTTACCCAATTCATGGATTTTCCTGGATTGAACCTCTAACCGTCTTGATATGACAGGGGCGATCAATTCGGGTGTCAACGGCCACTGAAGATTCGTTTGCCTGTTTTGATTTAAAAAATTAAAAAATTTGAGCCGCATTGAATTGAGATAAAAGATGATCTGAATATGTTTCAGCTTTGGGCATATTTCCTGACCTGACGCTGTTTTCCACCAGAAGCAGCAAGGAGGACAGGTTACCGTTAAATGATTCTGCAACCCGCCTCAGATAACGCTCTGCTGAAACATATTTTCCCATCATCATTTTAGAAATTCCGAGATTAAGCAATGTCATCTCATCATCAGGTGCGACAGATACTGCTCTTTTTGAATATTTCCATGCTGTTTCAGGATCATTCTGATGCAGCAATATCCTCGCTTTCAAATTGAGATAAGTACCTGAATTTGGTCTGATTGTAAGAAGATACTCAATGTGATTTGTTGCGTTTTCAATTTGCCCGGCTTGTAACAGTGTGAGAACAAGTCGGTGTCGGATATCATGTTTTCCTGGTTTTAGGGTGAGAATGCGTTCGTATAGCCGAATGGCTTTTTTGTAATCCCTTCTATGAGTTGCATACACTTCAGCCATATTGGCAAGTGACACCAATTCTGGTTTGTTTATAGTACTGTCATCCAAATGCCTGGATTTTTCCGACAATTCCAAAATGACATCATAATCTTGAATTTTTCCATAATGACTTTGTATTAAATTCTGATATGCCCGCGCTCTTCCCGGAGCCTTTGCAATCGTATCTTCCCAAAGAGTCTTTCCATCCGCCCATGCCATATTCCGAACAAATGATCCCAGCCCGAACGTCATGATCAGAATGGTACTGAAACATATCAACAGCCCTTTCATGATTTTAGACTGCCGTTCAATTGAATAATAATCCATTATTGTTTTTATCCCTGCTGCAACGGGTAAAAACAAGAAAAAGGACGGTAAATAATTTCTGTGTTCGAAAATAAGTTCCAAAGCAATCACAGAGGATTCAATAATGTGATTCAGAAAGAAAAAAAGGATCGCAAATGACAGTAATGGGTGTTTGTTTATCTGCCAAATGGCAAGGCTGATCAAGCCCAGAATCAAAAGAACGGAAAAAAAGGTGCTCCAGGGAGAAAACAGTCCGGTAGAGATGACAATATCGTGATCAAGAGAAAGCCTGTCTGCGATTGGATAAAAAATCTGTGATAGATAAAAAACCAGAATTCTGGATTGCGTTAGAAGTCTTTCGCAAAGGGAAAATGTACGACTTTGATATCCATTCAGTATTGTATTAATGAACTCAGATGACAAAAACAACCAAACGCCAGAAAAAAACACAACCAAAATAACAAGGCTTGTGATGAAAATCATTTTTTTTTTATTGCCGGATTTTTCATATCCTGAAAAAAAATCATTTCAATGAGCAACAGGGAAACCGGAAGCATCATCGCATTTTCTTTTGATCCTACAGCCAACAAGAAAGAAACAACTATGCCAAGACTCCATAACACACACCTTATCCATGAGTCCTCAAGCCTGGCCCGCAGGTAACAAAAAACGCCAATAATATAAAACATGGCAGCCATGGAAGCCATGCGCTGCACAATATAGGTAACCGCCTGGGTTTGAATGGGGTTAACCGCCCATAAAGCTGCTGCCAGAACGGCAATAAAATAGCCATTCCCTCTAAACCGGCCGGCAAGATTGGGTGAGCGGAACAAATGAACGATCGCCAGATACAAAAAAAAGGCGGTCAGAATGTGAATGCCCAAATTTACAATATGATATCCCGTCACACCTGTTTTGCCAAAATACCAGTTTAGGGCGATGGTCAAGTTGGATACCGGCCGATAAAAAAAAGATTTCCCAAGATCGTCAAACAAAGCATCAGAAACAGTTCCCGGATACAAATTCTCAATGTGAAGTTTCGTATTTTGAGTGATATTGTGAAAATCATCAAAATGAAAAGGCACATTGAATGTATTGCTGTAACATACCAAACAAAGCAAAAAAAATAACAGAAAAATCCGCCAATTAATGCACATTTGCCATTCTGTTTCAGATTGATCTTTTTTTACTCATTTTTCTTCTGATGTTTTTTGCCGGTATGATTTCACATCCGGTTCATGAGCACTTTACCAGTTTTTTATAAAAAAAGCCCCTTCCTGATATTTCGAAATCAAAAAGGGGCTTAAAACAGATTGGTAATTACTGAAATTTTCTATCCTTTACAGGCATTAGGAGAATTTATGAGGTCGCCGGTACTATTAATGGTCCATGTATCTGTATTACCCTTTAACGTCGCGGTCGCTGTGGCTGTGAAACCTGTAGTGTTAGCAGGAGCAATTGTAATAGAATATTCTCCAGTGCCCTTAGTGGCAAATCCAATGGCGTCTTTATCAGTACTATAGGTATCATATTGGGCAAAATAGGCCTCTTGACCAACCCGAATACTCCCCAGGCTGCTTTTTTGCTTCAGACTGTTTTGCCTTGCACTGATAATTCATAAAATTCGGAATGGCAATCGCCGCCAGAATCCCGATAATCGCCACAACAATCATCAGTTCGATCAGGGTGAACCCTTTTTTTGTTTTTCAACATTTTCTTCATCGCCGTCTCCTTTAGTTTTTTACTTTTTATTGACACTATTATGTCAAATCAACCTTTGAGTTATTACATAGCAACAAATATGCCATTTATTCATTTCTACCGGTACAGTTTATAATTGATTTCAAAATACCTGGAATCATAGGGAATATAAATATTTTTGATTCAATCGAATCATGTCTATCAACCCTGGAGTATCCCAAAATAACAAAAAACGGCAAATTTGACAAAATTTGAAACCGGTTGACGAAAACTGTAAATTCATTTTATGGTCCGACTGGAATCAGATGCCAACAAATGAAGGATGAGTGATTTTCAGACTGGACCCGATCATGACCCACAGAGTTCGAACCCATACCGTCTTTGCCCTGCTCACTGTCCTTGTAATCGGATACATCCTGCTTCTGGCGGCTGTGCCGCCGGTGGACCGGGATGCCTTGACCCATCACCTGTTTGTTCCCAAACTGTACCTGGCGTTTGGGGGGGTTTATGAACTTGCCCATATTCCGTTTTCCTATTATCCCATGAACCTGGATCTGCTGTACCTGATTCCGCTGGCGTTTGGGAATGACATTGCACCCAAGTTCATCCATTTTGCCTTTGCCCTGGTCACAGGATTCATGATTTTTAGGTTTCTTCGACGGCGGACGGACACGGCCCATGCCTGGCTGGGAGTCCTGTTTTCCTGACCCTGCCGGTGATTGTAAGGCTGTCCTCCACCGTATATGTGGACCTGGGACTGATCTGTTTTTTGTTTGCATCCCTGCTCAGCCTGTTCAAGTGGATCGAATCCGGGTTTAAGACACTACCGCTGATCCTCAGCGGAATCTGGTGCGGCCTGGCCCTGGGAACCAAGTATAATGGGCTGGTGGGTTTGTTTCTGCTGGGGCTGTTTGTATCGTTTGTATATGCAAGGATCCATGCGGCAACCCGTTATAAAAACTTCAAGGCAGCCGGATGCGGGGCGGTGTTTATTCTGGTGTCCTTGATGGTGTTTTCCCCGTGGATGATCCGCAACCTGGCCTGGACCGGCAACCCGGTGTATCCGTTATACAACAATGTGTTCAATCCCCGCTGGTATCTTTTGAAACCGAAACCAGGGAGCCCGCTCCGGGCATATCCCATTTGCAGTTCCGGCATCTGGATTATGGTGAATCCTGGCTGGCCGTTGCCATGATACCGGTGCGGGTTTTTTCCAGGGCAAAGATGATGATTTCCGGTATTTCGACGGCAGGACCAGTCCTTTTCTATTGTTCCTACCTGTACTGGCATTTGCCGGATTCAAAAGAAACCGGACCCGGCAGGAAAAGCGGAAATCTGGCTAATGGCGGCGTTTCCTTACTGTTCTGCTGTATGCCTGCGCCCAAACATCAATACGGATCCGGTATTTTGCGCCGATCCTGCCGCCCCTGGTAGTGCTGTCCATGATCGGGCTGTACCGGCTTCGGAAGACCGGGGTGCTGGGGACAAAGCTGTCCGGTCCGGTCCGGACAGCTTTGGTGTTTGCGACGGTGGTGGTGATGCTCGGGCTCAATACCGTTTACGTGGCAGAGCGGTTTAACAAAGACAGGCCTCTGGATTATCTGTCCGGCAAACTGACCCGGGATGAATATATCCAATTGTTCCGGCCGGAATATGCCACATTTCAATTTGCCAATGAACATCTGGCAGAGAATTCTAAGATTTTCGGATTGTTCATGGGAGGCCGGGGGTATTATTCAGACCGGTTTATCGCGTTTTCCGATTCGCTTTTCCATAGAGTCGCCAGACATGCCGAATCCGGAAAAGATGTGGCGAAAACGCTGACCAATAAGGGATTTACCCATATTTGCTCAGTTTTTCCGGCTTCAATTTATGGTTAAAGCAGGCAGCTTCAGAGCATGACCGCCAGGTGCTCAGGCAGTTTTTGAATCCCATACGAGAATACTGTTCTCCCAGGATGGGTATGGGGTGCTTCAAATTGAACCCTGACTTGATTTCGAACCATAGTTTAGGCATATATAACTGAGCGTTATTGAGCCCATGCCCCTTGTCACCGGCATAACCAAATAAAAACCCCTGATTAGCAATTATCTTTTTACCGGTATTACCGCAATATTGAAGTGCGACACCGACAGAGTTTTTCCTTTTTTGGGAAATTCAGATGCGTCTACCGTCAACATTCCCATCCCCTGTTGCTATGGCTTGAACAACCATCTGTTCATACTGTTGCAGCATCGCTTCATTATCCCATTTGTATGGTTTTAAAAAACGCTGGGTCGATCGTACAGATTGGGGTGTTTTAATTTCCAAGGCTAAGTCTTCGGCTGTTTTCTTTTCAGTTGCGCTCATCAGGCCGGAAAGGTATGTCTGTCCAATACTTTCTTGCTCACTGCGGCAGAAGCAGTCTGAAAACATATGATGAAATTCCGTTAATTTTTCAGCAATTGAGTCATAATCAAGATCGGTTAGATCAAAGTTCTCCAGTAATTCAGGCGTTCATTCAGACTGCTGTAATGACAAATTTGTTTCCTCCACAATTTTTTAAAGAACCAGTGTATCAGATCAATAAAACAAAGTTTACTATTTTCAATGTCGCTGTAGTAATGGCGTATCCGTTAAAAAGCCTGTTTATTAAAACCTTTTTTTCATCAATCCTTAATTTATACCTACTTTTTCTGAGCTGTTGAGTGCAAATTTTTAGTCTTAATAAATTTTTCTATATTGCTTGATGAAAGGCGAATTTCAATTCATTAACAACGAATTCTGTATTAAAATAAATGAATAAAATATATATTTGGCCAAATAATCTGGGTTCCCGAACTTATATGACGAGGTTATCTGTATTTTGATATCTTTCTGATGTATTAAATTGATATAACACATTATTTTCATATGCTGTCATGTTCTCTTCCAAAATTTAATCACACACTTCTCATTATAATCATGCTCTATATAACGAGTTAAATTTCATATTGAATTCAATCAATTATTCGTATTTTCACATATATATATCCTATCGTCGTCAAAAATTTCCGGGAATGCAGGAAATAATCGATGTATTCGAGCATTTAAATTTGAAAATCGTTTTTTTTAGCTTGACATTCGAATCATTTTGATTCTATTGTAAATGCTGCCAAGGTCTTGAAGTGCACAGTATTAAAAAAATTTTAACAAACTAAAAGTTTGAAATAGTGAGCGATCTCAACACGGATCGTTTACAGGGGACATCCAAAGCATTTATTGTTTGATAGTGAATAGCAGAACCCGGCTATCGGCCAATAACGGCCTGCTGGAAACAATATAACTCAATGGAGGTGTTTAATGCATGAACCAAAACTTGTCCGTACCTTAGGCTTTTGGGAGTCCTTTGCAACCGCTGTTGGATTGGTTGTGGCTGGAACTACAATGGTTTCACTGGGCTATGGCTTTGGTCTGGGTGGTCCCGCCTTTTTCATCGCAGCATTTGCAGCATTAATTATCAGTATTTTGTGGCATTCTCATATGCGGAACTGGCAAACATGATGCCGGGCGCTGGAATGATCGGCGATTATACCGCACCCGCACTGGGTCGCCTGGCAGCCATATTCGGTGTTTTGGGCGGTTATATCGTTCTCGTAAGCGCCGCCGGCGCCATGGAATCCGTGGTTGCCGGTATGTCCATGAACAGTTTATGGGACGTAATTCCGGAAAAACCCTTCGCTCTTTTTTTACTTATCTTCTTCCTTGCCGTAAATTTGATTGGTGTTAAATTGTTCGGGAAAATACAATTTTTTTTAACTGTTTTTATGATGCTGACACTCGTCGCATTGGGGACTATCGGAATAGCTGGGATAGGCGGTGGCATCAAATTGGCAGAAGTCCAGTTTAATCCGGTCGGCTGGGGAAAGGTGAGCGAGATGCTGGCCATCGGGATCTGGCTCTATATTGGCATCGAGTATGTATGCCCAATGGCCGAAGAGATCAAAAACCCTCAGAAAAACATCCCCAAAGCGATGATTATAGGTCTTGTTCTCATTTTTGTTGCTGACATGATTTTCGGCATAGCAGCACTTCTTTATGTGACACCTGGCCAATTGCTTGACTCAGAAATCCCCCAGTTGGTTGGTGCAAAAGCCATAGCCGGTCAATTTGGCTTTATTCTCATGACAACCGCCACCGTCCTGGCATCAGCAAGCTCAATTGATTCCCATCTGGCGGCTATCCCAAGGATGCTCTATGGCCTGTCCCGGGAAGGCATGCTTCCAAAAATATTTGGATACATCCATCCCCGTTTCAGAACCCCATGGTTCTCAATTTTCATTGTGTTTGCCTGCCTGGGTCTCCCCCTGCTTTTCAGCATCGATCTGAATGTCATCATGACCCTTATCCTTATTGCTTGTATCACCTGGTTAATTACCTATATCATGGCCCAGGTCAATGTAGTTATACTACGAAATAAGTATCCGGACTTCCCAAGAAAATTTAAAACCCCCTATATCCTGTTCCCCAGATCATCGGTATTCTCGCGTGTATTTACATGATTGTTACAATACACCCGGATCCTGCTATGAAACTTAAGATCTGGCTGGCGGCTGCGGCTGTATCTGCCCTGGTTCTTACATATGGTGTGGTGTGGCTTAAATTTGTAAAAAAATTACCCCTGTTTACACCGGTTTCTCTTGAAGATGAAGTAAATTCCATACAATTGCATTCAACAATTACCGATAACAACTGTTAAAACAAAAACCTTAAAAATTTTTGAAAGGAGGCAGAAATATGTCGTCCATGAAGTATTTTTCGTTTCAACTACCAACACGGATTGAATTCGGCAACGGTGTGATTCAACATATTGGTAAAGAAGCAGTAAAGATAGGTGGAAGAAAGGTATTGATTGTAACCGACCCAGGTGTGCTTGCAGCGGGGCTTATAGAACCGGTGATTGCATCCCTCAATAAGGTAAACATTGAATCAGTAATCTTCGGCGCCGTTGAAACCAACCCCCGTGATACTACCGTGGCCGAGGGCGCCAAATTTGCTGATAATGAGGCCTGCGATCTCATTATCGGAATAGGAGGCGGAAGTCCTATTGATACGGCAAAAGCCATCGGCGTTATCCAGTCCAATGGCGGCTGTATCTCCGATTACCAGGGCTGGATGTTGTGAAGAATAAAATTCCGCCTTTGATTGTTGTACCGACCACGGCCGGAACTGGCACAGAGGTGACTTTCTGGGCCGTCATCACTGATTCAGAAAAGCACTTCAAAATGAGTATCGGCAGCCCCATGATAGCACCCTCCGTTGCATTAGTGGACCCGGACATGACCATGGGATTACCAGCTAAGATCACCGCTGCAACGGGCATGGATGCATTAACCCATGCGATTGAACCTACACGGCAACCCTTAGCGAACCCGTAACCGACAGTCTTGCCTTGAGCGCCATAGAGCTCATCAGCAAAAGTCTTCGAAAGGCTTATGCTAACGGCAACGACCGCCAGGCCCGATATGACATGATGCTTGCCAGTCTCCTTGCCGGCCTTGCATTTGGAAATTCGGATATCGGCGGGGTCCACTGCATGGCCGAGGCAATTGGGGGACTGTATGACATACCTCATGGTGTCGCCAATTCAATTTATCTCCCCGTGGTCATGGCGCACAACTGCATTGCCGATCCTGACAAATTCACACGGATCGCCCAGGCACTTGGGAAAAACACATCCGGCATGTCAACGATTCAGTCGGCGAAATGTGCTGCAGACTTGGTGCGAGAACTTTCCAGGGATCTGAATATTCCATCGGCAAAGGATGTCGGCGTAAATTCGGATGACTTTAAACGGCTTGCCCAGGCTTCTGCCGTAAATGTATCAGTTGAGAGCAATCCCAGAATAATGAATGAGGAGGCCTTTTTTAACCTGTTTGAAAAAGAATACAGCGGGGGTTAAAATGGCGGTAGACTTCGGTTGCCAGCAAAATATGATCAGCAGTATCCCAGGGGACAACATTTCAAGGAAAGCCTTTGGGGCGCTAAGGGGACATGCCGGTTTGTTTATGGAATGCGGAATGCTTGATCAGCAAGAGCACTCAGGTGTTATATCGCTTCAGAACCATAAAACGAGCCTTGATCTTCTTTTCCATGTTAGAAGAAAACTGTTGAGCCGGGTGTACCATCTTCGCATTGTATCCAGGATGGTCCCGAAAAACGGCCACGGGTCTGACGATCATTACAGGTTGGGACTCAAAGTCTCCGGAATCAGGCGATTCAAGCACAGGTTTTCCATTCACGGAAAAGGACATGTTGCTGGGAAAGCCCTTGCAGATCAACTGATTTTATCGGGCCTTATCCAGCAGTTGACAGAAATGTCACCATCGAGCACCTTTCCATCAGTTGGAATCCGGAATCATGCCAATGGTTGGTTTCAGTGGGACCCTATCCAGGAAGCTACGTCTATCTGATCTTCCCGCCGATGAAGCAGAATGTGAAGCTCAGAAAAACTGAGGCCAACGCCCTTTACGATTTCATAGAGGGTCTTGGCGACTTTCTTAATGCAGGGCATTGTTTTTTTTAAACGAGTTGATATAAATTGCTTAATAATATTTTACAAGGAAAAGAGCCGATAAAGGTATGAAAATGAAAGATACAATGGATGAAATGGATTATCAGATCACCCAGCTGCTGGAAGAAAATGGAAGAATACCAAACACGGAACTGGCAAAAAAACTGGACACATCAGAAACAACAATACGGACACGTATCAAACGCCTGATCGATCAAGATCTGATAAAATTGTTGCTGTTAGAAATCGTGCAAAACTGGGCAGCGAAACCAATGGAAATATTAAAATCGAGGCAGATACGAAAAAGGCTGAATATATCGGCAGTGAATTAAGCAGAATCAATGAACTCTGGTATGTTGCTCAATTGGCTGGCGATGCCGATTTTGATGCTGAATTCAGTGTTGAGTCCCAGCATGACCTGCTCATCTTATTGGACAAAATCAACAAAATCGATGGTGTGATCCGCACCCGAACCTCCACCCGGCTTAAGCTGGTGAAACAGCTGGGAGAATTTGTAACCTTTACAAATCCTTCCGCCCAGGCATCCGGCAAAGGATAGTCCCCAAAAAGCTGAAAGGCCGGGTCATGTTATGAGCATCAAACAAAAATCTGTAAAAATAGAGGAAACAATGAAAATTTTACGAATAGATATGGGCAATCAATCAGTAAAGTGGACAGAGGTGCCAAAAAATATTTGACATTGGGCGGACGTGCTCTGACCTCCATTATGGTGAACGATGAAGTACCAGCCACCGCAGATTCCCTTGGCAGTGAGAATAAACTTATTTTTGCCCCGGGGTATTTGACCGGAACACCTCTAATCAATACCAGCCGTCTTTCCATTGGGGCGAAAAGCCCGCTTACAGGTGGTATCAAGGAGAGCAACGTGGGTGGTACAATGGCATTTTCCCTTGCCAGAATGGGAATTACAGCAATTATTGTTGAGGGTAAGGCAGATAAAGATAAGTATTTTATCCTGAATATCGAGGATGAGAAAACAGCGATCCTCCAGAGCGCAGAAGACCTGAGAGGGATGCACACCTATGCTGTCACCCAAAGGCTGCGGGCACAATTCGGGGATTCCAAAAGTATCTCTTGTATTGGACCTGCCGGGGATCAACAGCTTTTATCTGCGTCCATTCAATCAACAGATCTCGACGGACGTCCCTGCCGTGCCGCGGGCCGGGGTGGGCTGGGAGCTGTAATGGGCTCAAAGGGCTTAAAGGCAATTGTTGTTGATCTTCATGGCAAAACTCCCACAGAGATTATGGATCCAGATCGGTTTAAAAAAGCATCAAAAGCCTATGCCAAAGATGTCAAAGCAGATGAATTCAGCGGTGAGATATTGCCACAGTTTGGAACTGCCGCTCTGGTTGAGGCGATCAACGAGGCCGGGGCCTTCCCCACCAACAATGCGACCCAAGGGCAATTCAAGGGTGTTGAAAAGATCAGCGGAGAGGCGCTGTCCAAATTGATAGAAAACGGGGCGGACTCACGACCCATAAAGGATGTTCGCATTGCATTATCAATTGCTCTAATGAGTTTGTAGATGAAACCGGAAAATTTGTTACCTCCTCTCTCGAGTATGAAACGATCTGGTCCATGGGAGGGATGATTGGAAATGATAACCTTGATGCAATTGCCCGGCTGGATTTTCTCTGTGATGATATCGGTATTGACACCATGAATACCGGTGTGGCTATCGCTGTTGCCTTTGATGCCGGCTATGGTGCCTTTGGCGATTATAAGACTGCCATTGCTCTGGTGGAAGAAGTGGCCCAGGGAACAAAAATGGGAGCATTGATCGGTAACGGCCCTGTGGCTGTCGGCAGACACTTCAACCACCCCAGGGTTCCCACCATCAAGGGCCAATCCATTGCAGCATATGACCCAAGGGCTATACAGGGAATGGCTGTAACTTATGCTACTACGCCAATGGGTGCCGACCATACTGCCGGCTGGGTTGTGGGTCAGAATCTTGAGGCCTTTGGCGGTACTGTTGACGGCCACAAGGCCGAGGGGCAGGTTGAGGTCTCCAGGGATGCCCAGATCCATATGGCCGCTGTTGACAGCATGGGTATTTGCGATTTTGCTCAATCCGGACTGGCCTCGGATGAAGGAATGGACAATGTCTACAATATGATAAGCGCAAAATTGGGGAACCACTTTGGGACTGATGATTGGACACAACTGGGGAAAAGAGTATTGCGTGCCGAACTGAATTTCAACAGAAGGGCCGGTTTCACCAACAAAGATGACAGATTGCCGCCCATGTTCTATGAAGAACCCTTGCCGCCACATAATATAGTAGTCAAAGTAAGTGATGAACAAATGGATTCCACTTTCAGGGACCTTTTAGAGATCAGCAATTGAAATTAAAAGTTCACTTACGCGGTACCCTGCCGAGTCAATATCCGGGTGAATACCCGGAAGCTGGTTTGGAACTGGAATTTGACCATCAGCTTGGGGTCAGCGAACTGGTTGATCGGATTGGAATAAAGCCGGGCCGTATAGGAATTATATCTGTTAACGGACTGCGGGCGAATGAGGCGGATTTGATCCCGGACAATGCGGTTGTAAAAATTTTTCAACCCCTTGGCGGTGGATAGATAAAAATCAAATTTTAAAAGCTGTGGCAAAAATCTTGCCGCAGCTTTTATCAACTTTCGGGATTCAATTGAATTGCCCGAAAAAATGAGATAACTATCTTAAATTATAAAGAGAATTAGGTGATGAGCCTCGTTATTTGATATATGGTGAATTTACGGAAAATAAACTAAACAACCACCGCTTTGAGCCGGTGGTTGTTTAGTTGTCGGAGAATTTAAAAACATACCTCACGGTGCCGGAACACGGTTTTTTAAGCCGGGGACTGCCCAGAATACTATATATGTGGACAATGGCCCGGCGTTCAGATCTCATCATTTAAAAATGTGGCAGTGTCTTTATCTATCGCCCTGATCCATGCAAAACCGTACAAGCCCCAGAGAAAAGGTAAAATTGAGCGCTGGTTCAAAACCGTGAGATTGCAGTTCCTTCAAAACTTCACCGGCAAAACCCTTCCGGATTTGAATGCCGCGTTTGATGAATAGCTCAATGATGTTTATCACCAGCGCAAACACTGCAGTACCGGTGAAAGTCCGTTTAAAAGATTTAGCTCATCCATGGAATGCATCCGGACGGCTCCGCCGGATCTGAAAGATCATTTTCGTAAAACTGCCCGGCGAAAAGTAGCCAAAGACCGGACCATTACCCTTAACGGCAATATGTTTGAAGCACCGGTTGTCCTAATCGGCAGACAGTGGTAGATGTCAAATACCATGAGGATACGCCCCAAAAGGCCGAAGTGGTTTATAGAAACAAATCATATGGCTTGCTAACCCCTGTGGACCTGTCTGTTAACTGCCGTGTTAGAAGAGACCGGTGGAACGAAAACGATATCCGGATCTTCCCAAAACTTTCCGGTGAAAGTATTTGCAGAACTCCACACCCTTGTCCGATTTGAAAAAGACTCCGGAACCTGGTTGCCTGTAATCCTTGCCGGTCAGCCGGCATTGATTGATAAACTTCAGTACAAGACATCCATCCCGTTTGCTTCACGGATCGTGGCCAAAATCCACATAGAGGGTCTGGATATCAATGGGATGAGATCTTATTTTGTTCATCATTTGCAATTGTACGGGGTGGATGCCAACTTCTTCTCTGATCAGGCAATAACAGCGATACATCAGGGAGCAGGCGGTCTTTTACGAAAAGCCCACAACCTTGCCAGAGGGTCCCTGATTGCGGCAGCCGCGGAAAAATCCATGACCGTGTCAGCGGACCAAGTTCGCATCGCATCATCTGAAATTTTTTAACATCGGAGACGTTATGGCAAAAAAAACTGCTTATCCGCGAATTGCTGAGGAGGGTAACCCTGCTTCTCATGCCTTCATTATTTAAGCTTTCCCATCCATGCCATAAAGAACCCAATAAAATCATTCGGAGCGAAGCGACTTCCCACTTTGTTCAAAACAAACCGAAACATATCCAATCAGTTCAAAATTATCAGAAAATAAAAATTAGGATAAAAGACAAATTAACAGGTTTTTCTGCGCTTGGAGGTATCAAGAACTTGATTTCAAGATTTAGAAAAATTGTTTGGCATTATAATAAAAATCGTATTCCAAACTGCATTCAATTTAACCTCAATGTCCATGCTATTTTTTTATAACTCAACTTTCGGGTTTAACAAT
>LQAH01000205.1_pt1 | contig 16405 bp, 22 predicted proteins | sample 1535791 | NCBI WGS metagenome assembly LQAH01 (sample SAMN04331585, study PRJNA305678) | bioreactor metagenome | isolation source: bioreactor_4 inoculated with Wadden Sea sediment 2nd replicate of a... | place: Germany:Bremen
AATTACTTCAGTTTACGGAAGCAATATACACTTTCAGATATAGCAGAGATATATACCGGATATTATGAACCGCCTCAGGGGATTTTCAGATATAACGGTGAAAAAGCAATAGGGCTCGGAATATCTGTAATAACAACAGAAAATGTTGTTAAAGTCGGAGAAAGAATAACAGAAAAGCTTATTGAACTGCGCGGGGAAATACCAATCGGACTTGAACTGTCCCAGGTATTTAATCAGCCGGATACTGTAAAAAAATCAGTAAACAATTTTCTTATAAGTCTTATGCAGGCTGTTATTATTGTAATAGGTCTTCTTCTTGTATTTATGGGACTGCAGAGCGGTCTTATTATAGGGGTATTCTTGTACTGATAATTACAGGAACACTGCTATTAATGTATCTGTTTAACATTACACTTCAGAGAGTATCACTCGGAGCTCTTATCATTGCAATGGGAATGCTTGTTGACAACTCAATTGTTGTAACAGAAGGTATTCTCGTAAGATACCAGAAAGGTGAGGATAGACTAAAAGCGGCAGCTCAGGTTGTAAAACAGACGATGTGGCCTCTTTTCGGTGCAACATTAGTTGCAATATTTGCATTTGCAGCTGTTGGAATGTCGCCGAATTCAGCAGGAGAATATACAAAAACTCTCTTCTACGTAATTATTATCTCGCTCATGTTAAGCTGGATACTTGCAATAACATTAAACCCTCTTGTCTGCTATCATTTTATGCATCCTAAACAGAGAAATGACAGAACAGACTTCATGGATAGCCGTACAATGTCTTTCTATAAATCTTTTCTTGCAAAAGCTCTTACATTCAAGTGGATAACACTTATGGTTGTTGTTACAACGCTTGCTGTATCATTATGGGGCTTTCAGTTTATAGACAACGCATTTTTCCCCAACTCTACTCAGCCGCAGTTTCTTGTAGACTACTGGATGCCTGAAGGTACTGATATTTACAAGACAGAAGAGGGGATGAAGAAAGTTGAAGAAGAACTTCTTGATAAGGAAAAGTATCCGAACATTATAAAAGTATCAACTTTTGCAGGTTCCCCTCCCTTAAGATTTCAGCTCACTTTTTCAGGAGAATCAATAAACGGGAAATACGGAATGTTTCTTATAGAAGTTGATGATAATAAAGTTCTTGATAAGCTTATTCCGAGAATACAGAAAGATCTTGAAAACAAATTCATAGAACCTATAATCCAGGCAATCCCGTTTGCAATAGGTCCGGGAGGCAAAGGTACTATAAATACCCGAATATTCGGTCCTGATCCTGATGTTCTTAGAGAGCTGAGCGCAAAAGTAATGTCTATCTACAACAGCACAGAAAATGCTGTTGCTGTAAGAGAATCATGGGGAGAAAGAGTTAAAGTTCTTGATATTGAAATAGATGAGTTTCAGGCAAGACAGGTGGGAATTACACGGCCTCAGATAAGCCAGGCTCTTAAGCAGGGTTTTGACGGAAGACCGGTAGGAATTTTCCGAAAAGGAAACAAGCAAATGCCTATCATATCACTCCCTCCGAAACATGAGAGAGAAGATATAAAGAATACAATGAATCTCTATGTATACAGCCCGGTATTAAAATCATCCATTCCTATAACTCAGCTTATTAAGAAAACTGAAATGAAATGGAAAGACAGAGTTATAAGCAGAAGAGACAGAAGCAGAATGATATCTGTACAGTGTGATCCTCTGGAAGGAAGGGCAAGTGTTCTTTTTAATCAGGTACGTCCTGTAATTGACAAAATTGAACTTCCCACCGGCTATAAATTTGAACACGGCGGGGAATATGAAAGTTCATCAGATGCAAATGCAATGGTTATGGGAAATCTGCCTCTTGCCATACTTGCAATGTTTCTGACTATTGTAGTGCTGTGGAACGGATTCAAACAGCCTATTATAATTTTCCTTTCCATACCTCTCTCAGTAATCGGAGTAGTTCTGGGACTTCTTGTTACAGGAAAACCATTCAGCTTTATGGCAATAATGGGATTATTATCACTTTTCGGTATGGTAATAAAAAATGCAATCGTACTTGTCGATGAGTTTGACCTTATGATGAAAGAGGGTAAAGAGCCTTTTAACGGTATTATTGAAGCAGCTTCAAGCCGTATAAGACCTGTAATGATGGCGGCAGGTTCTACAATCCTGGGGATGATACCCCTTGTTACAGACAGTTTCTTCCAGTCAATGGCAGTAGCAATTATGTTCGGTCTTGCAGTTGCATCTCTTATTACACTTATTGTAACTCCTGTGCTTTATGCTGTTTTCTTCAGAGTTTCCGAACCGGAAAATGAAAACAGTTGAAAGCTGATTATAGCAATAATAATTTAAATCAGCTGATAGATCAGTATGATTTTTATATTACTATTCATTAAACTTATATTAAAACCGGTCTGCCTGCAGTCCGGTTTTATTTTTCATATCTACTTCTATTCAGACATATAATTAAGAACAATGTTATCCGCATCTTTTATCAGCTGATTAAACAAAGCTGCGGTACAATCTCATTCTATTTCTATCAAAATTTATTATTCCCAGTATTCATTAACAGAAATTACTCATTACAATTGTTTTACAGTACTTCCGTCTGTTTAAATTATACTGTCTATATGGGATCCAATTATTTCTAAAAACACTTTTTATATCAGCCTGTATAATTTCCAAACACATCATTAATCCCTTATATCTTATTTTTAAAAGAGGTATTTCCATATGAATGTTTTATTTATTTATCCGGAGTTTCCGGTTACACACTGGAATTTCAAACAATGTTTTAAAACTGATTTCAAAAAAGGCAACTGAACCGCCCCTTGGTCTTATGACAGTTTCATCTCTTCTTCCTAAAGACTGGAACAGAAAACTTATCGATATGAATGTATCAAAGCTTAAAAACAGAGATTTGATATGGGCAGACCTTGTTTTCTAAGCGGAATGATTGTCCAGAAAGCATCTTTTATAGAAACTGCAGAAAGGTGCTCAAAACTCGGTGTAAAAGTAATAGCGGGCGGACCGATGGTAACGCAGAATCATCTTGATTTCCCGTTTATTGATCATTTCATTCTTGGGGAGGCGGAAGATATAATAGATATCTTTCTTCAGGATCTGAAATCCTGTAATTTGAAAAAAGTCTATAGATGTCCCGATTTTCCGGATATCAGGACTACTCCTCTTCCTGACTGGGATCTGATTAATATGAGTAATTATTCAACTATGGATATTCAGTATTCAAGAGGATGTCCATTTGACTGTGAGTTCTGCAGTATTACAGCTTTATTCGGTCATAAGCCGCGTATTAAATCTTCAAATCAGTTTATTGCAGAACTTGATTCGCTCTACACTTCAGGATGGAGAGGAAATGTATTTATTGTTGATGACATTTCATAGGTAATAAGAATATCCTTAAAACTGATCTTCTACCTGCTCTTATAGAATGGCAGCAGAAAAAGCATTATCCTTTTACCTTCAACACAGAGGTATCGGTTAATCTTGCAGATGATGAAGAACTTATGGATTTGATGGCAGAATCAGGGTTTACAGCATGCTTTGTAGGAATTGAAACTCCCAGTGAAGACGGACTGTTGGAATGCGGAAAATATCAGAACAGATCGAGAGATCTTGTTGAATCTGTAAAAATAATGCAGAGAAAAGGATTTAAATGTATCGGGAGGTTTTATTATAGGCTTTGACAGCGATAAGGATAATATCTTTAAAAGACAGTTTGAGTTCATTCAGAAAAGCGGTATTGTAAATGCAATGGTAGGTCTTCTAAATGCGCCTTACGGTACCAAACTATACAAAAGACTTGAAGAGGAAAACAGGATCTTAAAAGGATCAAGCGGTAATAATACTGACGGCAGTCTTAATTTTATCACAAAGATGAATCCTGTTAAACTTATGAAAAACTATGAGAAACTTGTAAAAAAAAATATACTCACCCAAATATTATTTTGAAAGAGTAAGGATTTTCCTTTCCGAGTACAAAATACCTGAGATTAAATTCAATCTGCATCGTAAAAGAAAAATAATTACAGCTTTAAAAGCTGTAATCAGGCTCGGTTTTTTTCAGAGCAGAGGAAAGTTACATTTCTGGAAAATGCTTCACAATACTCTTAGATATTATCCTGCAAAACCGCAACAGCAGTTACTCTTGCGGTTTACGGGCTTCATTTTAGAAAAGTTTCTGAGCAGTTAAAATAATATTATTTTATACATCAGCTAGACATTATTTCTTTAATAAAAAAAGCTGTATCTGATGATACAGCTTTTTTATTGAAATAAATAATTACAGCAGAATAATGCTGTAATATTCTTTGCAAATCAGCAAGAGTTCTCTTCTAGTCTTCTGTAAAAGCTCAACCACTTCTTCTGCGCTTTCTGAAGCAAGTAAGAGTCTGCAGAAACTTGCAGATCTTGTAATTCTTGCAATTTCAGCAAGAGCTTCAATATGCGGACCTGACTGGTCAGGCTGAGCAAGCAGGAGAAAAAAAGTTTTGAAGGTTCACCGTCAAGTGAATCAAAATCAACACCTTCGGGAGCAATACCGATAGCCATAGTAAGGCTTTTTACTTTATCAGTTTTTGCGTGAGGTACAGCAATTCCTTTTTCAAGTCCTGTGCTTCCCATGTTTTCTCTTGCAATTACAGCATTGTAAACACTGTCTTTATCATTAATTTTTCCGGCTTTATCCAGAACATCTACAAGTTCTCTTATAATTTCTGTTTTGGTAACAGATTTAACAGGAACTTTAATTACATCACTGGAGATTAAATCAATAATAGCCATTTATCCATCCTTCTTAACTAAGTTTGTCATATACATCGCAAACATAATCTTCATCTTTTACCATGAGTACAGAACAGGGAACACTTCGCATTGCCCTTTCTGTTTCATTGTAAAGTTCGTCACGCCGGCTTCTTATTCTTGATATTTCACCGATGATAAGAAGATCAATCTCATTTTCTTTAACCATGTTTTTAATTTCAACATTAACAGTACCGGATGCTTTAAGTGTTTTTACAGCAACACCTTTATCACGCCCCATCTGTTTTGCATGCTGAAGGTATCTGTCTGCGTCCGATTCAAGATCCTCCTGATACTCTTCCTGTTCTGCCTGAAGAAATATCTTTGCATTTACAAGGTCGGAAATAGCTCTTGTATTAACAACATAAAGAGCATAAAGTTCAGCTCCTGTAGCTCTGGCAAGGCTTACTGCATACTGTGCAGCTGTAATAGCCTGCTCCGACCCATCAACATATACCATAATTTTATTTACAGGTCCATCCATAGTATCTCCTGTAGCATGCCGAATTTTTTTAAATTCGTGCAATCATTTTTGATTCATTTTTGCTTTTCTTTTTTTCAAGTCTCGTCTTAACCATTTTAAGAAGGATAATCATATCTCTCTCGTTTTCTTCAAGACGGTTCTCTATATATTTTACTGTCTCCTGAAGCTCAGGTATAGCAATTTTTTTCAAGAGCATTAACTTTCCGGATAGTTTTTTAACTTCCCTTGCAAGTCTCATGATAGATATCTTGAGTTCTGCAAGTTTCCCCATAATCTGAAGCACTGATTTAAAGTCATCAAGTGAGCTGTCAATCCAGAAACTTGTACCCATAGGGCTGTAATACGGAGGATAATCCTCAAAAGAGGTATCTACAACCGGAAGCCCTACCCCCATAACCTTACGCTGGGAGATTTTAACCTGGCTCTCAATATTTACAGCGCTTGCAACCTGGGTTACTTTAAGTTTACCCATGTGAAGTACTGCCTCTTCAAGAGTTCTGTATGCTTCAGAGAGGGCTTTATTAACCTTATCCTCATGATCAGATGCCTGATCAACAAGATTAAGAAGCTCGATAATCAGAATATTTCTTTTCTGATCAAGAAGTTCATAACCGAGTTTTGCAAACTTTAACTCCTGTCCGAGCGAGAGCAGATTTGTCTTTGTAGGAGCAACATTATTTCTCATTATCTTCCGTAATACTCTTCTATTTCTTCTTCAGTAACTCTGTGAAGTTCCTCTTCCGGAAGCATTGAAAGACACTCCCATCCGATATTAAGAGTTTCTTCAATTGTCCTGTCCTCATCCATCTTCTGTGAAACATATCTTCTTTCAAAAGCTTCACCGAATTCCAGATACTGATGATCAAGAGGGGTAAGTTCCTCCTCTCCAATTACGGAAGCAAGATTTCTTACATCCTTAACATAAGAATAAGCTGCAAACAGCTGACTTGCCAGGTGAGGATGATCATTTCTTGTCATCCCCTCCCCGATTCCGTCTTTCATAAGCCTTGAAAGAGAAGGAAGTCCAGCAACAGGCGGATAAATATTCCGGCTGTTCATCTCCCTTTCAAATACAATCTGCCCCTCTGTAATATAACCTGTAAGGTCAGGAATCGGATGAGATATATCATCATTAGGCATTGTAAGGATCGGCAGCTGTGTAATTGAGCCTGTAAATCCCTTAACCATACCTGATCTTTCATAAAGTTCTGCAAGGTCTGAGTAAAGATAACCCGGATATCCCTTTCTGGAAGGAATTTCACCTCTAAGTGTTGATATCTCTCTCAAAGACTCACAGTAGTTTGCCATATCTGTCATAATTACAAGAACATGCATTCCCTTGTTAAAGGCAAGGTGTTCTGCAAGAGTAAGAGCAGCACGCGGAGTAATAGTTCTTTCAATTGAAGGATCATCTGCAAGAGACAGGAAAAGAGCTACATTATCAAGTACGCCTGTTTCCTCGAATGATCTTACAAAGTAACGGGCAACATCATGTTTAACACCCATTGCTGCAAAAACTACAGCAAAGTTTGACTTACTTCCCTTGATTTTTGCCTGTCTTGCAATCTGAGCCGCAAGCTCATTATGAGGAAGACCGTTTCCTGAAAAGATCGGGAGTTTCTGTCCTCTGATAAGGTATTCATACCATCTATTACAGAAATACCAGTCTGGATAAAGTCTCTCGGGTACTCTCTTGCAACAGGGTTTATTGCCATACCATTGATATCAAGATCAGCTTCTGAAACAGGAGCCGGACCATTATCAATGGGCTGTCCAAGACCGTTGAATACTCTACCGAGCATCTTTTCACTTACACCCAGTTTAAGAGGCTCGCCCATAAATCTTACATGTGTATCAGGCATAGTAAGACCTGATGTTCCTTCAAATATCTGAACACATACGACATCTTCTGATGTATCAAGAACAAGACCGAGTCTTGTCTTTCCTTCAGGATCAACAACCTCAACAAGCTCTCTGTATCCTACCGGATGTGTCTTTTTTACATAAACCAGAGGTCCGTCAATTCTGTCAACCCCGATATATTCCAGCCCTGCTTTAAGCTTTTTCTGCTTTTCATGCATATCTATTTTAGGCATATACTGACTCCAGTTTATCGAGTGATCTTTCAAGCTTTACACAAGCTTATCAAGCATTGCAAGATCATCATTCGGTACATTGAATTTCATTTTAACAATATCCTGATAAACACTCATCTTTTTAAGTTTAACAAGGGTAACTCCCCTTTTAATTGCTTCTGATCCTCTTCTCCAGTAGATAAGGAGAACCTGCATCATCAGCATCTGTTTTTCTACAGTTGAATATCTGTCGATATCATCAAAAGCATTCTGCTGAAGAAATGAGTTTTAAAGAGAGTACATACTTCAATTATAAATTTCTGGCTGTCAGGAAGCGCATCCGGTCCTACCAGTTTTACAACCTGCTGAAGTCTTACTTCCTTCTGTAGCAGTTCCATAATCTCAGCTCTGTCATCTGCCCATGTGGCACCGGCATTCTGCTCCCACCACGGTGTAATATCAAGAAGATATTCACTGTATGACTCAAGCCATGATATAGCAGGATAATGTCTTGCATTTGCAAGCTGCCGGTCAAGTCCCCAGAAGCATCTTACGAAACGTTTTGTATGCTGTGTAACAGGTTCTGAAAAGTCACCGCCTGGAGGGGATACCGCACCGATCAGTGTTACAGAACCGTCTTTGTCATTAAGTGTTTTCATGTATCCGGCTCTTTCATAGAACTCGGCAACACGGGTTGGAAGGTACGCTGGAAATCCTTCTTCTGCAGGCATTTCCTCCATTCGTCCGGAAAGCTCACGCAGAGCCTCTGCCCAACGGGAGGTGGAGTCAGCCATTACAGCTACATGGTATCCCATATCTCTGTAGTACTCTGCCAAAGTTACACCTGTGTAGATACTTGCCTCTCTGGCAGATACAGGCATGTTGGATGTATTTGCTATAAGAATAGTTCTTTCCATGAGAGACTTTCCTGATCTCGGGTCTATAAGCTCAGGAAACTCAGTAAGTACGTCTGTCATCTCATTTCCACGCTCACCGCATCCGATATAAACAATGATATCTGCATCACACCATTTTGCAACAGCATGCTGGGTCATTGTCTTACCGGTACCGAATCCTCCCGGAATAGCTACTGTTCCACCCTTCGCAATCGGGAAAAGAGTATCAATAACTCTCTGTCCTGTTATAAGAGGAATATCAAGAGGAAGTCTTTCACTTACCGGCCTGGGAGATCTGATCGGCCATTTCTGAACCATTGTAAGTGTTTTTTCCCCGTCTGCTGTTTCAAGAAGAGCAACAGTTTCTTCAACTGTATACTCACCTTCAGCTGATATTGCTTTTACAGTTCCGGTAATACCAGGAGGAACCATAATTTTATGATTGATTCTATCTGATTCCTGTACAGAACCGAGAATTGTACCAGGTGTAACAGAAGTACCGGGTTCAATATCTCCCGGGACAAAATGCCATTTTTTTTTCTTTATCTATAGATGAAACCTGAATACCCCTGCCGATAAAGTGCCCTGACACTTCATAGATATCTTCAAGCGGTCTCTGGATTCCATCATAAATTGTACCGATAAGTCCCGGTCCCAGTTCAAGGGAAAGGGGCATTCCGGATCCGTAAATATTATCACCGGGACAAATCCCTGTTGTATCTTCATAAACCTGAACTACAGCGTTATCACCTTCAAGTTTAATAATTTCTCCAATAAGACGTACATCTGCTACTCTGACAAGTTCCAGCATCATAGCATCTGTTACACCCATGGCTTCAATTACAGGACCGTTAACTCTTTTAACCTGTCCTATTATCCGTTCTTTCATTCTGAACCTCTATGTTATTTCAAGTGCCTAATACAGTAAAATATTATTTCACTGTATTTCCGCGGAAAATCCGCTTTCTGTGCGGAAGTATCCGCTGTGCGGAAGTATCCGCTGTGCGGAAGTATCCGCACTATTTAAGCGAAAATTCGCTGTGAATAGTTTCCGCATTTCAGACTGATACCTTAAAAGTCTTGTTGGCACCTGATTGTTGAATGCTGTTTTATGATTTATTGATGTAAGAACAATACCCTGTGCAAACAGAGGGTTTTCATCAGATTTTTTTATACTGATTTTACCGCCTGTCAGGTCATGGTATTTTTTTTTCAACATCCTTGATATAGCTGTCTGTCATTATTTCAAGCTCTCTTTTAGAACCGTTGACTTCAACTTCTATTTCTCCAAGACCGACTGAAGCTTCAAGAATCCATCCCTTGAGAATTTCTTTATAAGCATCTGTTTCAGCTTTTTCACTGATTTTTATCCGGACTTTATCTATAACTGTGTTGATAAGCTTTTCTCTTATCTGCAGAGCAATCCGTTTTTTTCAACCTTAATAGAAGAAATACTGTTTTTTCAATAACATTTTATCTGCTGATCAATTTTCTTTGCAGCATCTCTTTCAACTGACTTAATCTGCATTTCCTTAGCCTGCATTTTATCTGAGGCAGTTTTTTCAGCATCTTCAATTATTCTTTTAGCTTCAGCTTCTGCATCACGCTTAATACCGGCTATTAATTCACTTCTATCTTCACTGGACGATTTCATATTCATATTCCTGATAGTTTTAAAGTTTTATCCCTATGGCTTCATTTACCATAGCCCGTATTCCCGGTCTTGAAGGGTCTCTCCCCTCACGGCCGGGTACTTCTACGATCAGCGGAAACTGTTCCGCAAAAATGTACCGGTCGACAAGGGGCCGTATCATGTCAGCTATTCTGTCCTCTATAATAACGATTCCGACATCACTGTCTTCGAGCGCTGTTTAAGGCAGATTCAGCCTCCTGAGGATTTTCAGCCTTTACGCCTCTAACCCTACAAGACCGAATCCGAGTACAGCGTCTTCATCGCCGATAACAAAATATTTCATCTTACCCTTACACTTTACCGAGTATCATGAGTGCTGTAATAAAACCAAATACTACAAGACCTTCTGCAAGAGCAATAAAGATAAGCGCCTGTGATGCAAGTTCAGGTTTTTCAGCAATTGCGCCCATAGCCGCAGAACCTACATTACCTATCGCAAGACCTGCACCAAGTGCTCCGAAACCGAAAGCTATAGCTGCTGCAATAAGACCGAATTTAGCAACACCTGCTTCCTGTTCTGACATTTCAGCTTTAGCTACTGCTGCATGATCCTGTGCTACCGCCTCTGTAACACTTCCTACAGCAACATTGCAAGTGCTGCAAAAGAAGCACAAGACTGAAACTTACCTTTCTTTTAAAATCCTTTTTTGGGTTGATCATAGTAAACCTCCTCCCTTTGTTGATTCCTTTTTTTAGTTGTTTCCTTTCAGGGAAATCGGAGCATAAGCCTTGCCGTTACCGCTGAAATATTTGGAAAAGAATTCGTAATAATTTAATCGTAAAGACTGAATACCTGCAGAGAGGCCTTCAAGTCCAATTACCAGGACATTACCTGCAAAAGTACAAGGATGGACCAGATATTAAATCCTCCGTCCGGTGTAACCATTTTGCAATCTGATCGAAAGCGATCATTAGACTTACATGGGCAATACCAAGCCCTGCAACTCGCATGAATGAAAGTGTATTTGCAAGATATCCTGAGAAAACTTCAAGCATCTCAACAAGCCATTCCATCCCGAAATTCATTATGGAAAATACTGTAAACTTCTCTTTATGCTGCGGATGCATCTTATTATGCAGATAAAACTCAAGAGGCGGCTTAAACATAAAGATTATTGCAGGCAGACCTACAAGAAAAAACAGAAGATTACTGTCAGGAAGCTCTTTGTAGTCATGCTGAGCAAAGTAAATGCTGCATATGTGCCTGCAAAATACATCCATCCGCCCAGTAGACCGCCCTTATCCATAATAAGCTTGAACCAGTTTCCTTTTGATATGCAATTAATCCAGTTTAAAACCAGACCAAGACCTATTACTATAATACCGAAATAAATGGTAATAAGCAGAATACCGCCGATATCTGTAATAAGACCGGGTCCTGCATGACCTGCAATTATTCCATGATAATCAAACCAGAGGGGAGCAAACCACTTATATCCGAAATAGGATCCGAATAATGCACCTGTTATCATAGCAGAGCATCCGCACCAGATCATAAGCTGAAAAAGTTTATGAAAAGCAGAACCTGCGTCTTTTCTCATCATAAATGTTCCGAAAAGACCTATTATTCCAATAACAAAGCCGTGTCCTACATCTCCGAACATAAGTCCGAACATAATAAGATATGCCACTGCTACAATTGGAGTCGGATCTATTGTTCCGTATTCAGGAATTGCATAGTTTTTAACAAGCATTTCAAAAGGTGAAAGGAATTTGGCATTGTTCATTTTTACAGGAACAGACACCTCTTTTTTCTTCTCTTTTTAATCTCTTTCGGATCACTCCATTCGAGATAACATCTGCCTTCAGTAATATCTCTGATTCGTTCCTCAAGTTTTTCCTTTTTAGCAGCAGGAAGCCATCCGGAAAAAAGCATTGTCCGGGAGGTTTTACTGTAAAAAGACTGAATCCGATAAAAAAGCTCATTCATTCTTAAGTTAGACCACATATCATCAAGATAGTCTTTCCTCTCAATAACAAAGTCTTTTGCAGAATTATTTATTTCATCCTGTTTTTCTTTTAATGATTTAAGCTTTTCTGCTATTTCAGACCGGGCATCACTGCCAAGGCCGTTTATATCGTCTGGGAGTTCGACTTCCTCCCATTCATATTTTTCAAGAATCTTTTCAACACGCCCTGAGTCTCTCTTCATTGTTATAAGCAGAATATTTGAATATCCTGCCTGTTCTGAGAGTTTTATCTGAACAGAAGGAAGAGCCTGGAATGCAGTTACAAGTTCATCTTCATTTAATGTTTCAATTTTACCTGTGACTATTGAAAGAAATGAATATTTATCTCTTTCTTCAAGTGATGTGCCGAGATCGGAAAAAAGATCAAGCTGTCTGTCGATTTCTTCAAGCTTGTGAATCTCTTTCTGAATCCCTTTCTGTTTATCCCTGATTTTCTGCAATTTTGATGCAACAATATCTAATTCTCCATTGCTGTCTTCCAGATTTACAGGATTGAGCTTTGCTATATCAAGCTCTTTGATATCAACAGGGCTGTAATTGATCAGATTAAAAAGTTTCTATCCTTTTCTTGTATCCTGAATCTTGCTCTGTGAACTTTAGGAGAAACTGAAGAAATCATGCTTTTGCATCATCTTCACTTTCTGTTACTTTACAAATGAGTACACCTGCTTCAGCAGTTCTTTGTTACATTATCTGCATCCTGATCAAGAACAATTGCTGCAAGCTGGCACATTTTAGTGGTAAACATCATCATATTACACTCTTAATTCTATCCTGTTTTATATTATAATATTTAGCATTCAGTATAGTCATAACCTTTCTCATCTCATTTTTCTTGAGAACAAAATAGGCAAGTACAATACCAATGTTAAACGGGTAGCCGCCTTTTACTTTTTTAACCTCATATAGAATGATCTGATCAAGCAGTCTGCTTACCAGAACAAGTTTTCCCTGATTGTCAGAACTCTGAATTCCAAGCATTGAGGAAAGATTTGTATATTTTTTACTTATAAGATTCTTGATAATATCTGCAGAATCACCTGTAGTAAAAGCCTCTTCAAGAGCTTTCTGATCAAGATGATGTCCGTAGGGAATCATATTCTTAAGAGCATCAGCCATTGTCATTTTATAAAAATCACGAAACCGGATAAGCCATGAAATATTTTCCATATCTATTTCAACACCGACCATTCTCTTTGTAATATCAAAATCCGGTTTTTCAAGATTCTTTGCTTTTTTCATTAAGATGCTTGTAGAAATACCGGTCCAGTGCTGTTTCAATGGAAAAAGAGTCCGGGTTATTTCAAGTTCTCCGGCATTATCTTTAATAATCTGTGCATAGGGAGTTCCGGATAAAATCTCAATGACACCCTCTATTGTTTCAATATTTATTATTTCATCAACATGAAGGTTGTAGTGAATAGTTTCTCTGAAAAGATATCCTGTATAGTCATCAATATTTCGTTTACGAACTGCTCTGTCAAACCAGAGTCTTAATGCTGCCTTAAGGTTTTCAACCTCATATTTCCTTGTTAAAGCTTTAACAAAATCAAGAACATCGCCTCTGACATATCTTTCAAGCTCATGATAAAGAGATATTTCCTTCCGGTAAAGTTCAAGTTCAGCAAGTTTAAGATCACCTGTTCTGTTATAAACCTCTTCAATTACCTGAAAAGGGGTATCATGTAATACTCTGATTGCTTCAGGAAGGGAACGGGATTTTATCATCTGTTCAAGAACTTCATCTGAAAGAATATTGCTGATTCTAGCCCTCAGCTTGGCATTTATGAATGCATATTTTTGTAACCTGCTCTGCCCCATGTTAAAAGTCCTTTAGATGTTATTTGTCAAATTCAGGTTTCAGAAGTGCTTCTGCTATTTTATCTGCAACAGAATCGGTAGATCCTTCGCTTGCAGCAAAAACTCGCTGTTTTCTTTTTCAGCTTCAACAACTGCAGCCTTAAAAGCTTCTTCTGCCTTTTTCTGTGCAGCCTGGATTTCTTTCTGAATTTTCTTCTGATTATCTTCTCTGGCCTTTAAAACAGAATTGTTATATTCAGCATCAGCTTTTGATACTATCTCAGCAGCCTTGTCTCTTGCTTCCTGAATAATTGCTTCTGCTTCTTTTTCTGATTTTAAAATTTTCACTTAGAACTGTTTTCTGCATAAATACTTCTCGCCGTAGTTTTTTTATAACTATGCGCCCAAACACAAAACGTGTCAATAAAGTCATGAAAAGGAATTAAAAAATTAGCAATCTATAACTAAAAGTATTAATAAAGGTTAATAGGAAAAATCATTTATTTGCAAATTATTACAGGCAGAAACAGTGTTTTTATGCAGCTAAAAGTAGTTTTAAAATTGCAACTACAAACAAAACATTATCATTTTTATAAGATTTTCTTATAAGACTGCTCAGTCGGGCTGAATTATAACCTGTATTATGGAAATTTCAGGAAATAATGATTTTTTTCATGCATCATATAACATCCGGTTATAATCTGATTTTTAGTAAGATTTTGTAAATTTACTTTACAGATTGTGTAAAATCTTTTAACACAATCTGTAAGAGCAGTTAAATTGTTATTGTTTAAATTATGGAAATGTAACCTGCAGTCAACTCGCTGCTTACTTCATCCCATTCATCAATTGCCAGATAATATGTTTCATCTTCAATTAATGCTACAGTAGAACCAGTCTCATCAGAGTTATCAATGTTATCATCCAGTTCATCTATTATATTCGGATTGAAAGGATCAGGATTTGTGAACAAAGTCCAACCCATATCCGACTCCAGCTCTGTCAGCCAAATCCTATGTGCCCCATCGCCAGCAGCTATGAATTTATAAAATTTAGTACCAAAAGCTGTAATTGCAACATCATCGTATAAAGTGCCGACTTCTATCAGCTGTGCAGAAATTTCTACATCATCACTTCCGTCTCCGGAATCTTTACAGGATAACAGAATAAAAATACAGAAAAAAATGATAATAATGGATTTAACTTTTTCATATAACGTTCCTTATAATAATTTTACTATAATATATACTAACCTCATTTGGGAGATTTTGAAAGTTTTATAACTTAATAATATAAAATTGAAAAACAAACTTATATATTCAGTCAATAAGACCCGGATCAGATTCTCAGATTCTCAATAGCCTGTTCAATAAGCGGAAGCGACTTAGCAAAAGTTAAAGCGTACAAGCTTTCTTCCCTCATTCTTATCCTTAGAATAGAATCCTTCTACAGGTATAAGAGCAACCTGCTTTTCCCTTATCAGCCATTTGACAAAATCAAATCCCGGAAGTGTGGAAAGAGCTTTATACTCTGCAAGAAAAAAGTAGCCCCCTTCTGCAGCTGCCGGCTTAAAACCGCATTTTTCTGCCTCGTCCCGTAAAAATAAACGGTGTGAATCCATACGGTTCTTAAAATCCTCTATATGAGTATCCATTACTGGTAGGATTCCGCCATTGCGAGCTGAAGTGCTGTGTTGACAGAAAAAGTTGTCCACTGCCGGACTCCCCTTACTCCCTTTGTAAGCCACTCAGGGGCACATGCATATCCTATCTTCCACCCTGTTGCTGTTAAAGTCTTACCTGAAGATGAAACAGTCACAGTTCGATCTTTCATCCCTTTTATTGATGCAAAAGGGATATGACAGTTTTCCCCGTAAACAAGAAACTCATAAACCTCATCGCTCAAAACAATAAGGTTATGCAGTTCTGCAAGTTCTGCAATAACTTCAAGTTCTTCTTTTTTAAAAACACGTCCTGCAGGATTATGGGGGTTATTAAGAATAATCATTTTAGTTTTAGATGATATTATTTTTTCAATATCAGATTTTTCAAAACTGAAATCAGGGAATCTGAGTGTAACAGGTTTAACAATTCCCCCTGCCATTTTAACAGAACTGATATAGGAATCATAAAACGGTTCAAAAACTACAACCTCATCCCCCGGATTTATGAATCCGGTTATTGTTGAATAAATTGCCTCTGTTGCACCTGTTGTAACTGAGATTTCAGTATCAGGATTATAGGAGAGTGAATATTTTGATTTATAAAGATCGCAAATCGCATTCCTCAATTCAGGAACTCCTGGAAGAGGTGCATACTGGTTTCTTCCTTTATCAAAGGATTTTTTAACTATATCAAGCACCCACTTTTCTGTATCAAAATCAGGTGCACCCTGACTTAAGTTTACTGCATTGTGTTCAGCAGCAAGGCTGTTGATTACTGCAAAGATTGTTGTTCCCATTCCGCTGATTCTGTCTGCAATCATATATACCCTCTTATCTGTTTCTATCTGGAGAAGGATAAAGTGTAAGCGGGAAAAAATCCAGTAGATTATTATTGATAATTGTTTTAGATAATTGAAAAACCATTTAGATCAAACCATATGTCTATACATCATTATTTTTTTATTGAAAAAATAAACACATGACTATATTCTTATTAAATTACTTTT
>LQAH01000206.1_pt1 | contig 16371 bp, 29 predicted proteins | sample 1535791 | NCBI WGS metagenome assembly LQAH01 (sample SAMN04331585, study PRJNA305678) | bioreactor metagenome | isolation source: bioreactor_4 inoculated with Wadden Sea sediment 2nd replicate of a... | place: Germany:Bremen
CGGCCCTCTGTTTGTAGTTGTAAGTACTCCGTTTTTTCTATAAGATCAAAAACTGATTTATTCTTATCTGTATTATTAATATAAAAGAGAAATAAGATCCTGATAAAGAGTATTTTCATCAAGAGCTTTCAAATGTAATAAAACTGCTGTTTCCCTTAATATCATTAAGTTTTAATTTGTCCTCCCGGATCTTCTGTGCAAGATCTGCTATATCTGATCCGGATCTTTTAATTTTATCCAGCCTGACAATATTATTATGCAGTATATGATCTTCATCATCTGCATCTGCAATAATGTCAGAAAAAACTGCTCCAGCTTCAACAGAAGGAAGCTGATCAGCATCGCCCGACATTATTAATGATGTTTCAGGAGAAAGAGCCTCAAAAAGGGTCTTTATCATTCCAAGATCAATCATTGAGCTTTCATCTGCAATTACAACATCAAAAGGGAGATATCTCCCTCTTCCAAATATATTATCAGAAGAGGAAAGCTTTAACAGTCTGTGCAGTGTCTGAGGCTGTTCAACTGAATCTTTAAGGCTTTCACTTTCAACCATCTCCTCAATTCTGTTTGCAGCTCTTCCAGTGGGAGCACATAATGCAATTCTTAATTTCTTCCCGCTTTTCTCTCCCTGTTCTATCAGACCTTTAACAATGGAAATAATTGTTGTTGTTTTTCCTGTTCCAGGTCCTCCGGTGAGAAGAAGAAAGGGCAGTATAAGTGATTTTACAAGAGCTTCTCTCTGTTTTGATTCAAAAGAAATTCCTGATTTCTTTTCAATTTCAGAAGCAGTTTTTTCAGCATCTTTTAAAGATATACTGCTGTAAAAATCAGATGATTTTTTGATAAAATTCCTTATAAGGTCTACAGCGGATTTTTCAAGAGTGAACAGCTTTTCAGAAGTCACAGTATTTCCTGAATCAAAGCAGAATAAATGGAGCTCTGAATAAAGATGAAGGATCTTTAAAAATATCAGGGTATTTCTTTACCGTGACTTTTATCTTCCTGCTGTTTTTTAAAAGAAACTCTGTTAAAGGCGACTTCTGCCTGACATTCAGAAGAAAATATTTTTCAAGTTCATCATTTATATTTTCCAGAGATATTCTTATATGACCTTCATCAAGAAGAAGGGAGAATGTCAGAATTGACAGGATAAAATCTGCTTCATCAATACAGTAGTTTTCTGATAAAAACTCAGCTGTCATTACATGACGGCTGCTGAAGATCTTCCCTGCTTCTTTTAGAATATAGTTTTTTGTTACTTTTATCTTTTTATCTGCCATTACTTTAAAACCTCAAAAAAATTATCTGAAAACCTGCTGATCTCATCCAAATCAGGAGCAGAGTAATAAACACCGCTGTCAGCTTCCGCCTTATCCATACCCCGCAGAAAAAAAGTAATAACATCCGCCTATTTTAGCGGCAGCTTCCAAGAGCGTAATATCCTCCCTTACTGAGAGAATTCTTGCAAATGCTGTCATGTAAAGCTTCATCTGAAGCAGATAGTTGTGTTCATTCATAGCATTCTTAACTGCAGCATCAGTGTAGTCCTCTTTTTACTGCCGAGATAATTGGTTTTCCAGTCTGCAATATAATAAAGATCATCATGAATAAATATTAAATCGATAAATCCCTTGATATATCCCTCTTCAAGTTTTACTGCTGAAAGGTTTAAAAGACTGCTTCCTCTTCCCTCTTTTATTTTTAAGAGGAATTCAAGTTCATGATACCTTTTACTATCCTCTATTTCACCTACAAGAAGTGTGTTCTTATTTGGCAGTGAAAATCTTCCGTTTAATGTACTGTAAAGCAGCTCTGCAATAAAGGAAACAGAAGAAGCTATTTTGTCATGGGAAATATACAGTTTTGAAGTGTTTTCTATTAAAGAGACTGTTTCCTCATCTCTTAATATTTCCTTACAGCTGCTGAAAGACAGGATTTTTTTTATAATCAGCTTTTTCAAGAAGAGTATGCATCAAATTACCGAATGCAGGGCCCTTAAGAATGTCCTTTTCGTTTAATTCCGCAGTCTCTGAAATCTCATTATCATTATTAACGCTTATACCGCTTTCAGCAGATATATCAGTATTTATTACTGCTGCATTTTCAGGCTTTACCTCATCATCCGCAGGATTGTTTTCGCCGGGAATAGCAGCTTCTCTTTCATAAATACCCCTGTAATCATTATCTCTTACAAGACTGCTGTAGCTTACTACCGATATTTTTTTAACACTTTTTACAGAAGCTTTATTAAAATGCAGTTTATCACCGCTCTTCTCAGCTGCAGCAGGGATGACTGCTAAAGGACTAAGCCCTTTTTCATCAACAGAGCTGAATACTTCACTATTGATATTAAAGAATTCACCGTCATTATATTTCGCCCTGATCAGATTATAAATATTTTCTGATAGAATATCTGACATAGCAGAGACAGTAAGATCTTTAGGAGGCTTCATAACTGCAAATGGTATCTCCGGCTCAATTCCTGAACCGTATAAATTATCTTTGAGCTCATTGAAAACCATGGAACCGTACAGAGATGTAAGATAATTAAGATTCGAATGCTTAAAAAGCGGCAGATAGAGTTTCTGTTCCGCTCTTGTAAAAGCTACATAATATAATCTTTTTCTCTCCTCCCACTGTTCATAATAATGAAGATATTTACTTCTGCTCTGTCTTACCAGATCAATATATCGTCTCCCTTTCTACATACTCATAATAATTTTCTCTCTTAGTAGGGAGATCCCCCCCTTCATACCGCCTCCGAAAAGACAACAGGAAATTCAAGACCCTTGCTCTTATGCATAGTCATTATTCTTACAGCCTTATCATCACGTTCAATCTGCTTATTCTTTCCTCTTCATTTTCTGCACCGTCAATAACAGATTTAAGGTATGAAGCAAGTTCTGTGCAGTTTTCACGTCCTGTACGGTTACGAAAAATTAGAAGTTCACCTATATGACTGAAGTCTGTTATTTTCCGCTCCCCTCCTATTTCCGTAATTCTTCTTATAAGATAGGGGTCTTTGACTTCAGGAAAAAGCTCCGGGAAAATATTTTCAGAAGCTGTTATTTCATCAATAACAGATGAAAAACTTCCCCGGTCTGTAAGATCCTTCCATTTAACAAAGACAGCTGATATTTTCTCAAAAAGACTGTCATCCTCCAGTGACGGCAAATCTGTCATTTTAAAATCAAAAAGCGGTGATATAAGTGCTTTAACAAGATGCCCTCTGTCAAAGGGAAGTGAAACAGCAGTCAGAAAATCAAGGATATAGTTAATTTCGTCGCTTTTAAAAGATCTGTATCTCCGTCATAAACAGCAGGAATATTAAGAGAAACAAGGAGATCATACATTTCTCTGCAGTTGTCATTTGATTCAAGCAGAATGCATATATCAGATGCAATTACTTTTCCAGTTTCAAGAAGATTTTTAATTTCAAGAGCAAATATATTCTCAACAGTCTCAAGAATTTCATCAGCTTTCAGCTGTACATCGTTATCAACAGCAAGAAATTCCACGCCGCCCTGACTTAAAAGAACATCCTTATTTTCAACAAAATCAACAGGAGAAAAATCAATAGAATGACCTCCCCCTGATGTAAAAGCAAAGACATCCTTAAAAACAGAATTAAGCGCCTTAACCAGCCGTTTTTCAGATCGGTAGTTTTTCCCAGCATATATTTTATGGATTTTTCTTTTATTTCTTCCAGAGCTCTGAAATAAACTTCAATATCAGCTCCCCTGAAACGGTATATAGACTGCTTAGGATCGCCGATAAGAACAATTTTTCTATCGCTGTCTTTAAAAAGAGAACTGAATATTTCCCACTGAAGATTATCTGTATCCTGAAATTCATCGATCATGATGATTTGATATTTCCGGCCGACTTCCCTTCTTAATGCAGCATTTTTGGCTGATGAGCTTACAGCGGAATGCATAATTTTAATAAGATCAGAGAAATCCAGTTCCGATTTTTTCGTCTTATTTAAAAAAAGATTTTCATTTAATATCTCCAGAGTTTTAATAATAAATGATGCCCCAGCAATATCATGATAGGGAAAACTTCCCTGCTTTTTACCTCTTCGTTTATTTTCATCAAAAATAAAATCCTGAGGCAGATCAAGAAGTCTGTCTAAAGCTGTGCAGAAATCATATTCATTTTTCATTAAGTTTTGATATTTCCTTATTATTGTTCTCCATCCAGGAGACAGTGAGTTTCCTCAGATTTTTGTAATTATCCGCAAAATTATCAGAAAATAAATCAGATAACGAGATAGAGCTGCAGAGTTCTTCTATAAGACAGCTTAATACTGAATATGTATTTTTCCTGATTCCCGGTTTGATTTTACTGCAGATGGATTCAATCAGTTTTATATCCGGATTAAATTCAGTTATCTCATTAAGAATAATTCTCAGATCACCTCTTCCCTCTTCAAAATCAGTCTTCATTTTTTTTATAATTCTCAAGAAGATTATTATCAGGATAAATAACAGCTGTATCATTTATTGAATCTTTCTTAAGAAGAGAAACAAAATACTCTATGCATGCATCAAAAGACGATTTACCCGATCTGAAAGAGATATATTCATCATCTACTTCTGCAGACCTGAAATAATCCAGCACAGTTTCTCTGTATACAGCATCAGACTCCATTATTTTAAAGTCAAACGGAAGCCCGCTTTCAACAGGAAATGATGAGAGGCAATGCTGACAGAAACCGTGTATTGTAAAAACAGGGGCTTCAGGAAAATCATAAAGCGCTTTTTTCAGAGCTGCAGTCTTTTCAGCGAAGATTGCTTCATTTCCTGATTCTGCCGATTCATCTGTATCTGAGAGTTCTTTTCGTATAAGTGCTTTAATACGTTTCTTTTAATTCAGATGCAGCTTTTTTCTGTAAATGTCACAACAAGTATTTCCTTTACACTTATACCGGCTTCCAGAATATACCTTACAATAAGATGTTCAAGACTGTAGGTTTTTCCAGTTCCGGCAGAAGCCTCAAGAATCATACTTGCAGAAAGATCAGCTGTATTTATATCAAATTCCGTGTTATTCATTTATTTCAGCCTCTCTTCTTTTTAAAATCCAGACAGCAGTAAAATTTTTCAAACAGAGAGTAAAAATCATCCCGTCTGTAATTCATTCTTATTTCTGTCCCGCTGTTCAAATATTTAACATCCGAGAAACTGCTGTACATGTAATAATTTTCAATTGCACTGAAAAAATCATCGGGACTAAGAATATTAGTTCTGTTTTTAACAAGGGCTGAAAGACACTGTATGTCTGCAGTTACCGGAGTATTAAAACTTTCAATATATGAATAAGCAACTGCCCTTAAGATATCCTCTGTATCAAAATCATTATCTTTAATTACTGCAGATATTTTTCCCTCTCTGTCAAAAACAGTTAAAGATAGATCATTATCCCCTGTAATTTTACGCAGTATAAGATAGCGGAAGAAAGGGGAAACCATACTACGAAGTTCTCAGCATCATAGTTTATTAAGTACCATGAACTGTTATTTCTTCTTAAATTCCTTAATGATCCTGAAATATTTATATTTCCGTTTTCTGATTTAATCTCTGCTTCAGGAAAACATATTTCGCTGTTTTTCTCCTATAGATCGTTTTTTTCCCCAGAATAACTTCTACAGGCTGGGAAGCAAAATATCCGCCGTTTTTGAGATTAGATATAAATTCATCATACTCATCCCTTGAAAGCATACATTCATAATCTGAAACACTGCAGTTATTTAGTGTCCCGGCAAGTTTTCCTTTTTCAATAATATCAGTAAATATCTGGTATTCAGAACTTGTACTTTCTGCAACAGCTCTGTTTATACGGTTTCTATCGCTGTAGCTGAGACTGAAATCCTCAGTCTCGTCATTTTCAGGCAATGAAATATCTGTTCCTTTTATCCCCTCTATATTTTTTAGAAAAAAACTTACAGGATATTTTTAAAAATTCTTCAAGCCTATATATATCAGTATCTGATGAAGGATTTTCAGGCTGATCAAAACCTGTATTCAGTGTAAGAGGAGAAGGTTTTTTCTTTTTATTTTGAATTACTGCCGATGCTGCATCATAATCCAGTTTTCCATAAGATATAAAATCTCTGAATGAATCAGTATTTTCAAAATATCTCCTGTTAAAAGAATGCAGCGGATGTTTTACTGTCAGCTTCTCTGCAGTTTCTGCATCAAACATAGCTTTAATTTCAGTTATTAAAGTAGAAGGTTCCAGGCATTCCCCCGTTACAATATTTGTTCCGGTGTAGGATATAAAAAGTTTTTCCTCTGCAGATAATATTGTTTCCAGAAATGTAAAGCAGTCGGTATTCTGCACGGAAAGATCAATACTCCTTGGAGTAAGAGACCTTAAATCATAGTTTCTGTTTTTTTCCCTTCCCGGAAAACTGCCTTCATCCATACCCAGAAGAAATATTACTTTAAAAGGAATAGCTCTAAGAGGTTTAAGAGATGAAAAACTTATTCCGTCTGAGAGGTACTGTCCTCTGCAGTATGCATTTTTACCTGCAAATTTCATCTACAAGCGTTCTGTAAAGTGAATATGGAACAGGCTTCTGCGAAAGAGAATCAGCCTCTTTATTCTCTATAACAAGAGTATTAATCTGCCTGAATACATTTTTCAGGAATTTCCTGTCATCATCATCATTTGTGCCATATACCGGCTGAAGAAAAAAGTCAGCCAGGTTTTCCATTTTTACAGCCCATGAAGGTATTTCGTTTTCAGAAAATCTCAGATTATATATCTGATTGTAAAGCTGATTAACAATATGGAAAAGTGATGCTGCTGCTTTCTCCCCGCTGCCGGATGAAAAATGAAAAGGCATTATTTCACTGCCGGATGTAAATTTCATTGATTCATCATCGTTAAACAGGAAACCGCAGCTTACCCTTTCAAGTGCTTTCTTCCAAGTTGCAAAATCCGATTTTCTTCCGGTAAGTTCCTCACGATGCCTGCTGTCATATCCCCATTTAATGAAAAGATTACTGCAGATTTCAAGCCAATTATCAATATCTGAATCTGAGAGACGGAATTTATTCATAAAGCATCTGTTGCGAAAAAGGGAGAAAAGCTGCTTTCTGGAAAATCTTGATCCTGTCAAATCAAGGAGAGCAAAGAAACCGTTAAATAATCTGAACTTTCAGCGAAACTGACATCCATTAAATTATATGGAATATTTACAGAAGGATCAGATGAACGGAACACAGAATCAATATAAGGGCATAGCTGCTGATGTCAGGGGCTGCAACTCCTATATCATGGTAACTGTACCCTTCATTCATCATCATATTAATAATATTGTTTTTAAGTATTTCGATTTCCCTTTTTTTCCCCGGTACCGAGATAACTCTGAGGCTGCTGTCATCCGGTCTGTAAACAGCAGAACATTTTCTGTAATTATTAAACACTGCTTTTTTTAGAGAAGAAAGCAGTGAAGGATCTGCCCCTGGAATAGAAACTGATTCATGCATAATCAAAGCTTCTTCAGGATCAATATAATCATTAATAATTTCTATACCTTTTCTACAAGGAGGTCGGCAAGACCTGTCACAATGTTTCCCCACTGAGACAGAATAAGGGATTTTTCAGTTTCAGGCTCTGTAATACATGGAGACGGTGAAAGTATAAAATGATGTATTTCAGATCCGCAGTTCGAGCTCAGATGATGAAAAAATTCAACTGCCTGTTCGCTTAAAAACGATGATCCGAAAATGATAATTTTTTATCAATATCAGGAAGAGAATATTTCCCGGTAAGAATTCCGGAGATTATCTGTCCGGGATGAAGATAGCAGGAGTCTTTACCGAATATAATTTCCCAGAGAGTTCTCTGCCATTTCTCATTACCTTCGAGAAAGCTGAAATCAGTCTGCACAGCATAACTGTTTCTGTTCTCCCAGGCATTTATCATTTCCGGAGAATTAAGACCGTAGTGATGAAATAGGCCTGCAATACTGTCGGAAAGCCTGTAAAGACGGGAGGACCGGATGTTTTTAATTTCTCCTCCTGAAAGAGGATATTCACAGTTCACATAAGACTGAAGCATTTCGAATTCCGGATATTTTTCAATATCAAGAAAGAGACTGTTAAGAGTATGAAATATTATAAGTTTAAGATCATCAAGATATATTGTTTTTTGTTTTGAGTTCTTCAGCTACTTCAGGTGAAAGACTGATTATATTACGTATTGTTTCATCCTGAACTGGAAGTTAATTCCTGCAAGACACCTGTTTTATCTGCCAGTTTAAGCTTAAGCCATTCCTCCATATTTCTGTTCTGGACAACAAAAACTGAAGATAAGTCAAAAAGGTCTTCGGAGAAAACATGTAACTGTAGTCGCTGATAAGTTTATCAAGAGAATTACTTAAGTATGCTTTATACAAACTTTTTTACCTCCGGGTCAGTATGCTTATTAATCTGCAGATAAATAAGAATGGTTAATAACTGCTGAAAAAGAAGATATGAAATATTATCATAAATAATTATTTTTTAGAATTAAATTCATAAAAAAATGACAGATACTGATAGTTTAAATTATCCGGCAGATATTTTTTTTTCTAAGCAGAATTAAGGCTGAAACTGAAGCCGCAGCCGGAAAGATCCAGAATATAGTATAATTCCCCGAAATGAAAGAGACAGGTCAATAAGCAAACCGCCAATAAGGTTGCCGGCCAGATTTCCGGTTCCTGCAACTATAAATGCATAAAAAAGATGCATGGAACTTCTTGTTTTTTCGCTGCAGAAATTATCAAGGAAGATATAGGATACAGCAATAAAAAAAGCAAAGGTAAAACCATGCATGAAAATTCCGGGAAAAATCAGAAAATCTGCCCCGGTTTCAGATGCTGTAATAAAAAGAGTAAACCTTATAACATGGGCGGATATTCCGGCCGTAAGGATAGTTTTATAACCGAATCTTTTAATAAATCTGTAGAGAATAAACATTGCAGCAATTTCAGGAACCATTCCAATAGATATAGAAGGCATTATTGAGTGTTCGGCAAATCCTGAAAATTTAAGAAACGGGGATATTCCCAAAAAATAGGTTTTATCTGCAATTGATGCAAGCATGCTTATTATTACAAAATAAATAAGCTCTTTTCCGCTGTCTCCTTTTAACAGCTTTACAATGTCAGGTCCTGCAGATTTACTACTACCAGCAGATTCTAATCTGCCTGTTTTATCTGCTTCTTTATCACTAAGAGATAAAGCTTTGTTTTTACTTTTCATTGATTCGTAAAAAGAAAAAAATCCGAGAAAGAGACAGAAGAATGCAGTTATGTAATATAAATCCCCTATCTGTGTTTCAAACGGAAGCAGATCAGATCCCAGCCATACATAGCTGAAAAATGCCGACATGAAAATCCATCCGAATGTACCCCAGACTCGTAGAAAGCCGTACTTTGCTTTATCTTTTCCAAGAGAATGAAATACAAGCACATTAAGCAAAGGAGATGTAGGGGAAAGAGATATCATAAGCAGCAGATATAAAACTGTTACTGCTGCAAAATTTGTCTGCTGTCTGAAAATTACAATAAGAATGCCGCATAGAATATGAAGAAAGTGAAAAAAGTTTTTCTGCAGAAATATACCTGTCGGCAATTTGCTGGGCAATAAGCGGAGAAGTTATTGAGGCAACACTTGTCATGGAAAGAACAAAGCCGACTTTTAAACCTGTAAATCCCGGGAGTTCTTTTAGATAAAGACTTAAAACAGGGACAACACCGCCGAAAATACAGAATTCAAAGAAATATAAAACTGAAAGCCTTATCCTGCTTTTGTCTAAAGACATTTATTACCGCCTGTACAGCTGCAGTTAATCTGTAAAGAACAGCAGCTTTTTAAAAGAAAAAGCATGGATTTTATGTAAACCATGCTTTTTCTTATTGTACTGAATATTTTGAACATCATTCAAGGACATATGTCCTGTAATGTGACTATCTGATTAAGCAGATGCCGATATACTGTTTTTGGCCACAGAGGTACAAGAAGCCGGTCTTTAGCCTAAACTATTAATACTACTGTTCCCGGTCGCTATAATCCCTGAAGTTTTCAGGAATATGAAGAAGGTCACGGGGCTTGCTGCCGTTCTGAGGGCCTACAATCCCTTTTCTTTCCATTTCCTCAACAAGCCGGGCTGCCCTGTTGTATCCGATTTTGAGACGTCTTTGAAGGTATGATGCAGATGCCTTACCTGCTGTCGTTACAATTTCAAGAGCCCTGTTCATTAACGGATCATTGATATTTTCCTCTTCAAAAGAGGTATAATCATCTTCATCATCATCGATGAATATTTCATCATCTATGTATTCCGGTTCACCGTATGCCTTGACTTCATCAACTACTCTTTCCACTTCATTTTCTGATAAAACGCCCCTGTATACGGACAGGATATGGATTCCATGCAGATGTAAAGAGCATATCACCTTTACCCAGCAGCATTTCAGCGCCCATTGAATCAATAATTATTCGGGAGTCAGTTTTGCTTGCTACCATAAATGCAATTCTTGACGGGATATTTGCCTTAATAAGCCCTGTTATAACATCAATTGAAGGACGCTGGGTTGCAAGAACCAGATGGATACCAACTGCACGGGACATGGCTGCAAGCCGGGCTAGTGTTGATTCAAGTTCCTTTCCAGTTGTCGCCATCAAATCTGCAAACTCATCAACAACAACAACGATATAAGGCATCGGCATTGTTGCGATTTTTCACTTTTAATTTTTTTATTAAAGGATTTTATATCTCTGCAGCTTAATGCATCAAGCAGAGTATATCTTCTCTCCATTTCAAAAACACAGTACTGCAGTGCCTGATATGCTTTTTAGCATCTGTAATAACAGGGGTAAGAAGATGGGGTATTCCGTTGTAAAGCTTAAGCTCTACTATCTTGGGATCTATAAGAATCATTTTAACATCTCGCGGAGCACGTTTATAGAGAATAGATGTTATAAGAGAGTTAACACATACCGACTTCCCTGATCCAGTTGCCCCTGCTATAAGGAGATGAGGTGTCTTTGTCAGATCAACTATCTGTTCCTCACCTGTAATATCCTTACCCAGGACTACAGGAAGGTCGTAGTTATTATACTGCTTATATTTTACTTCAATTAGTTCCCGGAAAGATACAATTGCCCGTTTTCTGTTCGGAACTTCTATTCCTACAGCATGTTTGCCCGGTATAGGAGCTACAATTCTTACCCGGGATGCTGCAAGCCGGAGCGCGATATTATCTGCAAGATTTGTAATTCTGGAAAGCTTTACACCCGGAGCAGGAAGTATTTCAAACATTGTAATAACAGGTCCTTTTCTTATTCCTGTAACTTCCGCTTCTATCTTAAACTCTGCCAGAGTTCTTTTTAAGACATCAGCTTCTTCCTGGACTCTTGCATCAATTTTTGTCATAAGCCTCTTCCTGATAAAAATCAAGAACATCCTCTACAGGAATTTCATACTTGCCCGGTTTTTAGGAGGCTGTATAAACCGTGCAGATTCAAAATACTGTTTTACAATTGCAGTATTATCATGCTGTTCCGGTTCTTCATCTTCGAAATCATCATCATCTTCGCTGTCAAAAGGATCTTCATACTCTTCTGATTTTACTGCTTCAGCTGTATTGATTTCATCAGATTTTTGTAAAGGATATCCAGCTTCAGGCTCAGTATTCCCGGCATAGGATTTATCTGAATAATTTGTATTATCAGTTTTCAGGATCTGTACTTATCTGAGTATTATACTGAGTCAGAGGATCATATTTTTCATCAGAAAAACTCTCATGTTCTTCTGATAAAAACTTCATCTGCTAAACCATCATCTTCAAATATTTCTGCTTCTTCCAACTCTATTATTTCTGAACAACTGTCTTCTTCTATTCCATCAATACTGTCATCTTTTAAATCGCTGTTTACAGCTTCTTCAATCTTAGAAATCTCATAAACAGAATTATCAATATCAGCAATATTGATATCCTGAAATTCTTCTTCATAGTATTCAGAAGATCCTGCTGTACTGTCATCTCCATATTCTGCCGAAATATTGCTTAGAGCTGCATCTTCAAAATCTGGTGAAGTAACTTCATATTCTTCAGATATTTCTTCAGATTCTTTCTGCTGCCTGAAATATGCAGGCTTAGAATAATCAACACCTTCTATAATTGATTCTTCAGAATTATCAGATTCAAACTCATTATTTCCTGCATTATTCAGATTACTATCATTATACCCGGTTATTCCGGTATTTGTATTTATTCCGAAGTCGCCCGGATCAGCATGATTTTCAAACGGAGTTAATATATATGAATCAGTATTATCTTCAGAATTCTCTGTATATCTTTGTTTAGAGGAATCATTCAATTCGACATCATCACTTACCGATTTGTCAAAACTTTCAGTTTTAGGTCTTCCCATTAGTGAAGCAACACTTGAAAGTGAGAGTGTTTTAAAAGCTTCAACTTCATTATCAACTTCATTATCACTTGTAAAAGCAGTATTTGCTACATGATTATATGCTGAATCTGTATATTGTGCATCTGGAATACCGTCTAAAACAAAACTGTCTTCACTTAATATATTGCTTCCTGCTGATACGGTTTCTCTTTCCTTTATATCTGAGTTGCCTGCAGCATACTCATAAAACTGAGGTCACTTTTATCAGAACTATCTGCTGCTCCAGTCCTGTCCGCAATTTTATTACCTGAAGCACTGTCTCCGGAAACTACAGCCATTGTTTTCAATCCATCTGAAGGATTCTCCGTAAAATGTTCTTCTGTTTCAATATCCTTTTTATCATCAGGCTGTTTTTTAAGAAATAAAGAAGCATTCATTATCAGAATTATTTCTATAACGATTAGGAGAAGCAGCAGAAGAGGGCTTAAGGGGCCGAAAGAATCTGAGATAATCTTTTCAAATCCGGTATTTGAAGCTCCCAGATATATTCTCAGAGCAATACCTGCAGTAAAAAACGGTATAAGAGTGAGTATAAGAACAACTATATTGTTTTTATTAAATCTTTTTCTTAGGAGAAAAACTGCACATAAGACCAGATAAACCGGTACATAAAAGGCAGTATGATAAAAAGTATTATACAAAAAATATCCTGCAAATCCTGCAGCTCCCCCGATAAGAGTAATTAATACAGAGACTGTCAGCCATAAAGCAGAAACCAAGCAGAATAACAGCAAAAAATCAGGGCTTTTTTTATCAGTCACAGAAAATCCTCCAGCAAAATATAAAAAAAATCCGGTAACGCGGATAGAATAATCAGTTATTATTAATATTAGTTTTATTCTTTATAATTGATTTTCGGCAGAAATACTGAAGTAAATCATTTAAATTGCTGCAGAAATCGGAATAATAAGAATTGCAGAGATATTTTGATTTATCTGTTTTTTTATTAAATCAATTTCATATTGGATAATTATATATTTTATTTGTACATAATGTCGAGTTAGGCTGTGTATTTTTTTTAATTTGCTTAAAAAGAACAGGAACTTATTCTTTTTATTTTAAGATAGGTTCCTGTATAAATAAGATCAGGATTTTTTTATATTATTATCCTTTGCAATTTTTCTTGTATTTCCAGGGTGTTCGGTAATATGCAGCTGATATATCCCAGAGAGTATCGCCTCTTTTAATTTTATACTTTACAGTTTGAGGAGCAGCAGGAGGCTGTATTTTTTTCTCAGGAGCAGCTTTCTTCTCTACAGCTTCAGTCTTTTTTCTGCCGGAGCCGGAATTACAGGCGGCGGAATTTCCTTTTCAATTACTACCTCAGTTTTGTATTCTCCTTTATTTCCTCTTCTGCCATTGCCGGCCGCTTAATAAGGGTATAAATCAAAAGCACAAGGAAAATTAAAAAGACAATTGAAAAGAAAAACAATAGCCATTTTTAAAGCAGAAACTTTCTTTTCCGATTTATTTTTTCATAATCATAAAGATACGGGGCAGCTTCATCTGCTGTTTCATCACCACCCTTACTGATACCAGAATCTTCTTCATCGGAGAAGTCTGCCGAAAAATCATCTGTTATTTCATCTGCAGAATCAAAATCATCTGCATCCGGAAATTCATCTTCAAGAGATAAGTCTTCTTCATTAAGACTGAAATCTTCATCAAGGGAATCTGTATCAAAATCATCATCCGATGCTATTTCAGCATTAAAAAAAGGAATATTACTTTCTTCATCGTCAGGGATTTCAAAAAATCAGTTTCATCAACTGCATCCATGCTTATCGAAAGCAGCTGTTTTTCTCCTGAAATTTTATCATATGCTTCTGCATCAAGTATATTATCATCACTGATACCGATAAGAGTTCTATTTCAGTTCCGCTCTTTGAATCAGAGCCGATATTATTAAGTATGAGACTTGCAACATATACAGAATTAAACATACCCTCCCCGTCTCCGCGGAAAATATCTATTTTAACATCTGTCTGTCCTGCTGCAACAGGGTCAGTATAACTCTTTTTTAACTCGGTCTTCTGTATTGAGGATCGGGAAAAATGTACCATTAGCAATTTTAATGCCAATAACTGGGGAATCCACCCGGCTGCCTCCCTTAATTTTTTAATAATTCATATTAATTGCTGATATACAAAGCGTATAGCTCTGTAAATAATTTGTCAACAATTTTTTATTTCATTGACAACAATAAACGCAAGTATATAATAATTAGCTATGAGCTTTTATTTATTTCTTTTAATATTTTTCGCCGTAATAATACTTCTTACAGCAGGGATCTTTATTGCTCTTTCAAAATTAAAAAATACAGACAGTAAAGATAAAGACAGGAACTCAATTAATAAAGAACGCAAACAGAAAACTTGCACAGAATCCGAAAGATGCTGATGCAGTATCAGATCTTGCATATCTTTATTTTAACGAGGAAATATATGACAAGGCAGTACACCTTTAAAGGTTCTGCTTGATCAGACATCGACAAACCCTAAACTCGATGAAAAAGAAATTGCATTTAAATATGCAATTTCTCTTTTACGTACAGGAAAAACAGAAGAATCCTATAAATATCTTGCATATGTAAGATCTCTTGACAAAGACCATTTTGAAACTAACTACAATCTGGGGCTTATAGAATATGAGAGAAAAATTATGAAAAAGCATATCTTTTGTTTTCAGCAGCAAGGGCTCAGATACCGGATCACGCAATGACAATTCATTATATCGGGAAATCGCTTTATTTTACAGGTAAATATACAGATGCAATCGGATACCTTAGAAAAAGCATTGAAATGAATCCCGGAGATAAAGAAGTTCTTTACCTGCTTGGAAATTCCTATAATGAAGCCGGAAAAATTGATAATGCATATAAAATTTATTCTCATTTAAGACCTGATCCACAATACGGACCGGAATCATCATTTGAATCAGCAAGATAAATCTTGCAAGACGAAATTATGCAAAGGCTATTGAAGATTTTGAAATAGGACTGAAGCATAAGGATATTGAAAATACAACAAAGCTTCAGCTTCTTTATAAACTTGCCCAGACATATATCAAAGATAACAGAATAACAGATGCTCTTAAGCAGTTTAATTTTATTACACAAATTCATCCTGACTACAAGGATGTTAAAGCATTGAAGAAGAAATATTCTGAACTTGCATCCAATAAAAACCTTAAAATTTATTTAATGTCTCCAACATCAGAGTTTGTTAATCTGTGCAGAAAACTTGCTCCCATGTTTTTTCCTTCCGAACTTATGAAGATAACAGATATAACTGCAGCAAAAAATGATTATGTTGATATTACAGCAGAACTTACAACTGATCAGAGCGAAGATATAGCTCTTATTAGATTTATCAGATCATCAGCTTCAATTGGAGATATAATGCTCAGGGATCTGTATTTCAGAAGTAAGGATATAAGAGCTGGGAAATCAATATGTGTAACAGCAGGGACATTTACAGATACTGCAGAAAATTTTGTTGAAGCGAGAACAATTGACCTTGTTGATAATAAGGGACTGCTTTCAATGCTTTCAAAAATTTCATAATAAGTCTGAAAATTAATTTTGGGAATTCATATCCCGGATTTACTTATTCCGGGATTTTTTTTATAGCTTCTCAGATTCAGCACAGACAGTATTTCAGCAGGAAAAGGCAGGCACTTGAAAGGTTATTTATTTCAATCCTGTTTTTTAGGAATAATTACGATATGCCGCTCTTCATCAAGCAGAGGAACATTAACAGCTTTTATCTCATACTTTCCAAGACCGGATAAGTTCATCTCTTTTTCAACTTCCTTAAGTTTACCCTTATAGGCAAAAAGAAAACCTTCTTCATTTAATATAGACAGAAGGGATTTCTGAAAATCATTAAAATCC
>LQAH01000207.1_pt1 | contig 16313 bp, 23 predicted proteins | sample 1535791 | NCBI WGS metagenome assembly LQAH01 (sample SAMN04331585, study PRJNA305678) | bioreactor metagenome | isolation source: bioreactor_4 inoculated with Wadden Sea sediment 2nd replicate of a... | place: Germany:Bremen
GGATCAAACCCGAAATCATCCACCAGGATCGGGACCAGCACGGGCACATGGATGAAAATGATCTCGATAAAATCCAGGACGAATCCGATCAGAAAAATCACGCCCATGACAATGAGCAGCACCACCCATTTGTTATGGGCATGGGCGATATCCATGAGAAAACCGCGGATCAGTTCATCCCCGTACAATTCCCGGAAAGTGAGGCCAAAGGCGTTGGCCCCCACCAGAATGATGAACACCATGCTTGTGAGCCGGGTGGTGGTGCGGGACACTTCTTTGAGAATGCCCAGGTTGAACCGCCGGTTCCAAATTGCCAGGGCCACCGCTCCCACACATCCCACGGATGCCGCTTCCGTGGGAGAGGCAATGCCCGCAAAATGGACCCCAGCACCGCCGTGATCAGCACCAGGGGCGGCACCAGGGCCCGCATGGTTTTTTCCACAACTGGCGGGCATCCGGTATCTGACCATCCGCCAGGGTGATAACCGGCGCCATGTCCGGTTTGATCAATGCGGCAATAAAAATATAGACCATGTACAGCAGCACCAGCAGCAGACCGGGTATCAGCGCCGCCATAAACAGGTCTCCCACCGGGATCTGGACAATGGTGGCCAGCAGCACCAGCACAATGGAGGGCGGGATGATCTGTCCCAGGGTGCCGGAGGCGGCCACCGTGCCCGTGGACAGCTCCGGCCGGTAACCGTGCCGCAGCATGGTGGGTACGGCCAGCAGACCCATGGTCACCACGGTGGCTCCGACAATCCCGGTGGATGCTCCGAGCAGAGCGCCCACCACCACCGCACTGATGGCCAGCCCGCCCCGGATGCGGTGAAACACCAGTCCCATGGTTTCGAGCAGCTCCTCAGCCAGGCCGGATTTTTCCAGGGTCACTCCCATGAACACAAACAGCGGCACCGCGATCAGAACCACATTATTGATAGCTCCCCATATACGCATGGGCAACAGTTCAAAATACCCCCATCCCCCGCCGATCCATCCGAAACACATGGCCGTGCCGATCAGGGTGAAGGTGACGGGGAAGCCTGCCATCAACAGAAACGTCAGTGCCAGGAACATCCATCCGGCCAGGTATTCAGATCCCATTACCAGTTGTCCTTTTCTTCGTCAAGACGTCGCGGGTTCAATAGAACACCCAGATTCCGGATAAACATGGACACGCCTTGAAACAGAAGCAGCACAAATCCCAGGGGCACACAGGATTTAATGATGAAACGGAACGGAATGCCGCCGGGATCCGGGCTGCCCTCCAGAAAGACAAACGATTCCCAGGCAAACTCAAATGAGGTGTGAATGATAAGCAATGCCCCGGGAAACAGGAAAAATATGCACCCCAACACATTGATCCACGCCTGACCCCGGTCCGACAGCCGCTGATATACCACATCCACCCGAACATGCTGATCATACAGCAGGGTGTAGCCGGCCCCATCAGAAAAACGAATCCGAACAGATGCCACTCCAGTTCCTGGGTAAACACAAAACTGGTGTTGGCGACATACCGCATGACCACATCAATGAAAACAACCGCCACCAGAAGCACCACAACCCAGGAGACCAGGCGGCCGATCCACTCATTGAAGACGTCAATTTTGGCGGCGATTGTTTCAAAAAAAGGGCCGATTCCCATAGATGCTTATCCCTTCAGCGGATATCGGTCGGCCAGTATCTCATAATAGGGCTTTTCGGAAATTTCACCCCAGGGACCGATCTGTTTCTGAAATTTTTGGAAGCTGTCATTGACCTTTTTGGCCATGGGATCGGAGGCGGCGATTTCGGCAACGGCGTCCTTTGCATGGGATTTCAGCTCAGCCAGCACCACGTCCGGCAACCGGACCACATCCACCTTATGCACATTGATCAGTTCATCCAACGCCTGACCGTTTCCGGCATTGAATCCCTGGGTGGTCCAGTTGCTTGCCTGGGCACAGGCCGCATCCAGAATGGCCTGAAAATCTTTGGGCAGCTCTTCATAGGCTTTTTTGTTGAATACGAATTCCACAAAAGGACCGGTTTCATGCCAGCCCGGATAATAATAATATTTGGCGACCTTGTAAAATCCCATAAGCTTATCGTGAAGCGGGCCGATCCATTCGGTGGCATCAATGACACCACGTTCCAGGTTCGTGAAAATCTCACTGGCCGGACAGAGAATCACCGTGGCTCCCATTTTGGCCATCACTTTACCGCCCAGCCCGGGAATCCGCATTTTCAGCCCCTTGAAATCCTCGGCAGTTTCGATTTTCTTGTTGAACCATCCTGCCATCTGGGGCCCGGTACTGCCTCCCGGACGGGGAATGACGCCAAAAGGCGCATAGGTTTCTTCCCACAGCTCAAGTCCGCCGCCGAATTCATACCAGCGGCCATACCGGCCGCATTGAGACCGAAAGGAACCGCTGCAAACCACTGGGCTGCCGGGGCCTTGCCCGCCTGGTAGTAGGCGACACCAGAGCCTGCCTGAACCGTTGTCCCTTTCTGAACGGCATCAAATGTCTGCAAAGGCGGAACCAGTTCGCCTCCGGCAAACACCTTGATCCTAAACTGTCCGTCACTCATGATCTCCACTTTTTTTGCCAGAAGTTCTGCCGCATCCTGGAGATATGGCAGTTTCGGGGGCCAAGTCGTCACCATTTTCCATTGGATCTGTTTTTTGGCATGCACGGCCGGGGCCTGCACCAGACTTCCTGCAGTGACAGCTGCAACACTGCCAATCGCAGCCTTTTGTAAAAACTGTCTTCGTTCCATAACGTCTCCTTCCATTGATGGATAATTGAACAGCGGTCTGATTTTTCAACTGAACAGCTCGTCATGTTTTTGCGCAACCTTCATATCGCAAATAATTTGGTATAGTAAACCGGTTTATACAAGTCAACAGGTTATTTTTCCCTGTTTTCCATACTGAAGCAGCCCGGTTTCATGAAATCACTGTCATAAAAAAATTTTCATTGAACTAGTGCAAACGTTCATGGTAATATTAAAATAAGTTGCTAACACTTAAAAAGAAGGTTGCAGATATCATGAAAAAAATATGTCAGATCGGTTGCATCTTTGTTCTAATTGCTGGATTGTTTCCTGTGCCACCACCCAGACCCAGCAGGGCCGCGGTACAGCGGTAGGTGCCGGGGTCGGGGCCGGGGTCGGTGCGGCACTGGGACAGGTTATTGGCGGAGACACGGAATCCACCCTGATCGGGGCCGGAATCGGCGCAGCACTGGGTGGCATTGCCGGCAACCAGGTGGGGCGCTATATGGATCAACAGGAACAGGACCTGCGCACTGCCGTGGGTGCTTCGGAATCTGCCAGCATCGCCAGAGATCAGGATATCCTGAGGGCCACGTTCAAGGGCGAGGCCTTTTTCGACTATGACTCCAATGAATTGAAACCTGGGGCATATCCGGAATTGAGACGGATCGCCGATATCCTGAACAAATATCCTCAGACCTATATCGAGGTCGGCGGCCATACAGATTCCCGTGGTTCGGATGACTACAACCAGATGCTTTCGGAGAAACGGGCCGAATCCGTCAAGACCGCCTTAATTAACAATGGCGTGATGGCCCAGCGGATCAAGGCGGTGGGGTATGGGGAAACCCGCCCCATATCTTCGGACCATGCCATGAACCGCCGGGTTGAAATCATCATTGCCCCCATCCGGGAAGGATAGTCACCACCGGCTGGTCAAGGAAGTCAATACCGTCCCAGCACCCTGAAGGTTCTGTCTTCTCCTTCAGGCGGGCCGTCATGGCAGCCATGCCCGGATGAAGAATATCCGCTTCCAGATCGGCATAAAACATGTATTCCCAGGCTTACCGTGGATGGGCCGGGATTCGAGTTTCACCAGGTTGATGTCATGATCGCTGAAAATTTTCATGACTTCGAACAGGGCTCCGGGTTTGTTGCCGGTGGAAAAGATCACCGATGTTTTGGCCACTTTTTTCCGGCCTTTGTACTCTCTGGCGATCACGGCAAACCGGGTATAATTACGGGGGTCGTCCTCAATGGACTCATCCAGGATCTGCATGTCAAATATCTGTGCCGCCATGGTGGATGCAATGGCGGCAAGCCCTGGATCATCTGACTCCTTCACCAGTTTGACCGCCTGGGAAGTCGCGGCCACCGGTACACGTTCCATCCAGGGATACTGATCCAGATAGTTGGAACACTGGGCCAGGGCCGGAGGGGGTGCCAGGACCTGCTTGATGTTGTCCTTTACCACCCCTTTGTGAGCGATCAGGGCATGCTGAATCCGGATCACGATCTCACCGATGATTTTTAGGTCATAATCCTGGAGCAGGTCAAAATTTTCGTGGATGGAGCCGGATAACGAATTTTCCAGCGGGATCACCCCATATTCGGACCGGCCTGCGGCCACGGCTTCAAAAATGTCCCTGAACCCCTTCATGGGAACCGGGGAGATATCATCGCCGAAATAGGCCAGGGCTGCCTTATGGCTGTATGCTCCGAACTCGCCGATAAATGCGGCTGTTTTGACGGCGTTTTCATCCAGATCCTGGATCAGTTCCGTTTTTTTCAGATAATCAAAATCAAGCTGCTTGCCCACCACCGGTGCAATGGTGTAGATGTCGCGCATCAGTTTGCCGAACTGATGCGGAAACAGGCTCTGGGGGCCGTCAGACAGTGCATTGTCCGGATCATGGTGCACCTCGATCATCAGGCGTCCGCCCCGGCTGCTACCGCGGCTCTGGCCATGGGGCTGACCTTTTCCCGGATCCCGGTGGCATGGCTGGGGTCGATGACAATGGGCAGGTGGGTGAGCTGCCTGAGCACCGGGATGGCGGACAGGTCCAGGGTGTTACGGGTATACGGTTCAAAGGTGCGGATGCCCCGCTCGCACAGGATAATATCGGTGTTGCCACCGGCAGCAATGTATTCAGCCGACATGAGCCACTCTTGGATAGTGGCGGCCAGTCCTCTTTGAGCACTACGGGTTTTCGCATTTTTCCCGCGCATTTGAGCAGCTCGAAGTTCTGCATATTCCGGGCACCGATCTGGACCGCGTCCACATATTTCTCCATCAACGGCGCCTGAGAGGGAGAGGTCATCTCCGTGACCACACCCAGGCCGGTCTCTTCCCGGACCTTAGCCAGAATTTTTAAGCCTTCCTTCTCCAGCCCCTGGAACGAATAAGGGGAAGAACGGGGTTTATACGCCCCGCCCCGGAAAAGCACGGCCCCATATCGTTTCACCTGCTTTGCGATGGTCATGGCCTGATCCAGGCTTTCCACGGCACAAGGGCCGGCAATCACCACAATGCGGTCGCCTCCCACTACTACGTTGTTGATGGTCACCCGGGTGGATTCGGTTTTGAATTCCCGGCTCACCAGTTTATGGGCCGTGGATACAGGCAGCACCTGAGCAACGCCCGGCTCTTCCCGGTAGTCCTCCGGCTTTCTGGTGCCTTTTTTGACAATTCCGATCACCTGTTGACCGGCATCCGTGATTCTGCAGGTGACACAACCATCCTGTGCCAACAAGGTCTGAATACCGTTGTCCTGATCCGGAGTGATCTGTTTGTCCAGAACAAGTTTCATGTTTTTTTCTCCTTGTAGTAATGGCAGCCCTGTGAGGGGTGTTTTCTGCCTGTAAAACAAAAGGGCTTCGGATTTTTTTCCCGAAGCCCTTGAAAAAGAAAACCCCGGGTGGCTCATTGTGTCCACCCGGGGCTTTATCGTCTCAATTATTTATAAAGCATTACACCGGATGAACGCTCCTAAAGAAAAAGAAGCGTCCAAAAGAAAATACAAACTGATTGGTCCTATGCTGCATTGATTTATCGCCAATTATTATTGTCTGTCATTATGAGCGTGTGTACATGGCATTTGACTGTTTGTCAATAGAAAAAATGACGATTTTTCATCAGGCTTGCTGTCATTTAATTCGATACGGGGTAATATGTTTCCGCGCACTCCTGGCAGATACCCCGCCTGAGTTTGGCCCCGGAATGATCCCGGGTCCGCTCCTTCACCCGCTGTTCGGTTCCCCGTTGGCCTGGTTTATTCGGATCTGATGCTTTGTAAGGGCGACAGACATGACTTTCATGTGCCGGGCCTCCCCTGTTGACATGACAACGGTATGATCCGACCCTTTCATCCTGTGCAATGGCAGAGGCGGCCCGGCCGATTGTAAAGTTCTGGCGGCCACCGGACATGATTCCGAAAAGAGAATAAGCGAATCCTTTCTGAAGGAATAGATAACTGCCTAATCAAGCCGTTTTTCGAAATATGGTGATAAAAGCCGTTCAATCTCTGATGAACCCAGAAAAATACATATTAATAGGGATTGAAATTATCCTTCAATATATTACGATGGTAAGGATTTTGATGTCTTCATTAATGGGCGTAGCAATGGCTGTTTGACCCATTGACATCGGAATCTTAACTAACATGGAAATCGACCTGATCTGACTATGCCATCATTCACCCCTGATGTTTCCATATGACAGATTATTCCAGCAGGAATTGAGTTCATGGTATTTGTTTCTACATAAATTATCCGAAAGCTTGACGTGACACAAAAATCAAAACCCGATCTCAGCCTGATTGTTGCAGATGATCACCCCATCATCAGGCGATACCTGAAAAAGCCTTCAAGGATTATTTTGGCATAGAACAAATTATCGAAACCAATGACGGTTCCGCACTTTTGGAATCTCTCAATCAAACGGTTCCGGATCTAGCGATTATTGATCTGGAAATGCCCAAGATCAATGGGTATGATGCCATCCTGAAAATTCATACCATGTATCCGGAAATTAAAACCATCATATTCAGCGGTTTTTGACCCCGGAAACCCAGAAACGGGTGATTCATTTGGGGGCTCATTCAACCATCAGCAAAAACGAAACGCATGAAACCATTATTGATGCTTTTCGAACCATCATCAACGGCAACCGTTACCATTCGGATGTCAGTTCCGGCATTGATCAAAAAAAAGTTTGATTATTTTCAGGAAGACACACTGACTGTCAGAGAAAATGAAATCGTCGATTTGATTGTCAAAGGGTATTCCAGCAAGAAAATTGCCGATCTTCTCGGCATTTCCAAATGGACTGTCGACAGACACAGGGCCAACATCCGCAAAAAACTGGGCATCAACAATGTCGTGGAACTGGTTCGTTTCGCCATGGAAACCGATGGAAAAACCAACCATGAGTAACACCCATCTGAAACGTATTCTGGTTGTCGATGATGAAGAAGCGATATTGAAATTATTAACCAAAGTGTTGTCACGGAATGGATACCGCATTGACACCGCCGGCAATGGGGAAGAGGCCATCGAAAAAATCAAGGAGTGCCGATACGATTGTGTGCTTACCGATTTTGTGATGCCCGGGCTCTCAGGCAGCGACGTGGCAGCCATGGCCAAAGCCCTTTATGGGGAGTGCGTGCCGGTCATTGGCATGTCAGGGACCCCATGGCTGCTTGATTGCAACGTGTTTGACGTCACTGTGGAAAAGCCCGCCAGTATCATGGAACTGACGCTTACCATCAAAAAAATGGTTTCTTAACATTTTTTTTCATGTCTTCCCGCCAGACTCTGAAACCGCGTCCCCCGATACATGCAATCACCTCATACCTGAGATCATCGATATTTCGGCCGGAAAGGCTCAATTCGCCAAGATGCTGAATACGGGTCCCCCTGTCCCAGGCTGTTCCGTCATCCCTGGTAGTCATCCGGAACGAACCGGGACTCAATGGCTTTCCATCCGGTTTCCGCCTCGTTTATTTTCTCAAGACCTTCAAAATCCGACTTTTTGAAACACCAGCTGTCATGAGATGGTTTGCACGCCCTGGAATAGTATTCCATGGCAAACATCCGGTGACATCAACCCCCATATTTATTCTTCATCTATAAAAAATGGGCTCCCAAAAAGACCTTTCAATTCTCACCTTCGTGTTCTTCGTGGTTAAATCAAGCGGCTTTCATTCCTTTATCACCGGTGCCAGCCTCCGATCAGGTGCAGGTGCAGGTGAAAAATCACCTGGCCTCCGCCCCGTTCCACATTGAACAGCAGTTTGTATCCGGAACGGTCCACACCTTGCTCCCCGGCCATTTTCGCAGCCAGATGAAACAGCCCTCCCACCAGAGACCGGTGGGAAGGCTCCAGGTCGTTGATGCTGCGGATATGGGCTCTGGGCACCAGCAGCAGATGCACCGGGGCTGCCGGTTTGATATCCTTGAACACCACATAGGTTTCGTCTTCATACAGAAACCGGGTGTCGGTCTGTTTGCTGACAATTTTACAGAAGAGACAGTCATCAGGCATGGGTTCCTCCTTAGCTGGATCAATGGTCTGTTTCGGACGGTCAACGATTCCGGTCACCGGCTGCTGCAGGCAATTTTGTCCATCAGGCGCGTCATGGCTTTTGTGGCCCCGGTTTCAAGAAAAATATCGGTCACCTGGCGGGTATAGTCTGAAGGCACCGGGTTAATTTCAATGATGACGGCCCCGTTGGATTTGGCGGCTGACGGAATCAGGTTGGCCGGGGCCACGGTGCCGGTGGTGCCGATGAGAATGAAGCAGTCCGCCTGCCGGGTTTCCTCAAGGGACAGGGATCCGGCCGGTTCCGGAATGGATTCTCCGAAAAAGTCACATCCGGCTTCAAAATTCCGCCGCAATGGGCGCAGACAGGGGGCAGCCGGTCCAGGCTGATCTCTGAGATAAAATACCGTCGTCTGCAGGACAAGCACACCAATCGTTTGAGAGATCCGTGAAACTCATGCACCATCCGGGAACCGGCATCATAATGCAGGTTATCAACATTCTGGGTGATCACGCTTTTCACCATCCCGTCCGCTTCCAGCTGGGCCAGGGCCGTATGGGCCTTGTTGGGCATCACCTTTCCGAACAGGTCATAGAAAATCTCTCTGATCACCTGCCAGGATTCTTTTGTGTGCCGGTGAAAATAACGGATATCAAAGCTGTCCGGATCATACTTGTTCCACAGGCCGTTTTCACCCCGAAAAGGAGGGATTCCGCTTTCAACGGAAATGCCGGCCCCGGTGAACGCCACGCACCGCCGGGCATTTACAATGATCTCTGCTGCTTTTTCATACATGTCCGTCCGTTTCATATCAGATCCATCACCTCAAATGAATTGGACCACATTTCCAGGATCAGCAGTTTGTTGCGAAGGATATCCCCTCTGTTCAGCAGGACTTTGACACATTCCGATGCCTGGAGGGCCGAAACCATCAACGCGCAATAGGAGATGTTGCCGGTACGGGATTCGATGCCTTTGGCCGGCAGGTGTTCTTTTTTCCATAAATGAGTTCATATCCTTTATCTTCCGGAAAAATCACGGTCACCTGGCCGCTCACCCCGGCAATGGCTCCGGCCACCAGGGGAATCCGCGCTTTTCTGGCCGCCGCCTGAAGCAGGAACCGGGTGTGGATGGAATCCAGACAGTCCACCACCAGATCATCGTTTTTGATCAAATCATACAAGGAGCCCTCATCAGCATACTGGTGAACCGCCGTGACCTGCACCGAGGAATTGACCGCCGTGATCCTTTTTCCAGCGGCCAAGGCCTTGGATGTTCCCACAAGGTCTTCGGTGCACAACAGCTGCCGGTTCAGGTTGCTGGGCTCAAACACATCCCCGTCGATCAGTGTCAGGTGGCCCACTCCGGTCCGGGCCAGCATTTCACTGACACCGCCCCCAAGGCCTCCTAAACCCAGCACTGCCACCCGGGAAGATGCCAGGGTGGCCTGATGTGCCCGGGTCAGGGTATCAAAATTCCGGTCATATCTTTCCGATCCAATGGTCATGACGATCATCCTCCTCCCACCGGCGGAAACAGTCCCAGCCGGTCTCCGGGTTCAAGCACATAGGTTTGATCCTGTTTTCTGCCGTTCACAAAAATCAGTTTCACGGCATCCGGCGGCAATTGAAGGCCCTGGATGATATTTCCCACAGTCGCGCCCGCCTGAATCTGAAACTGGTCTGCGTTCTCAGGCAGATAAGGCGCCAGGGTGGCAAACAGTTTGAGAGTGATGAGAATCTTTGCCAAAACGTGCCCCTTTCCTTTCTGGATATTTCCGATTGAATGCTGTATGTTATGCCACAAATGCGTTTTTTGTATAGCCTAAAGGAAGTTGTTTATGACCGACCAGAACCCGTCGATGCACCTGACCGTAGAGGAAACCGCCCAGAACCTTGCCGCGTTTGCCGTTGACCGGACCGACCTGAAAACCATCCTTCACTCTTTGCCCCCGGAATCCGGCCCGAACCGGGTCACACTGGAATACGAACTGGGTATGTTGAAAATTCTCACCGTGGGTTGGGGATCTCTTTTTCATGCCTGTCAGCGACAAAAACAAACCGCTCTTGTCTGAAGCGTTCTGGCAGATGATCCAGGAGTTCTCTCGAAATATTTCCACACTTACGGAAACCACGACCGGTCAGCCCGTTGATTATTTCAAGATCCTCAAGGAACGGCTGAACGCCTATGTCGAACAGATGAAAAACACATCCGACGACACCATTGATCCATCCGCCGTCATGGGACCGGCGTTTGCCAGGGCCTGCGGACTTGCTGACAATCCCATGGCCATGCTCACCGGATCCAAAATGTTTGCCCTGACCCTGGGAGGGGTCAAGGAATACCTGGCAGCCGTCATCATCAAGCCGGTCACTCCCAGAAAAGCCTGACACCTGCAAGGAATACTGATGAATTCGAACCGATTCCGTTCAGACCGGATCACACCGTCCCGGATGCTGAAACTATCATCGCCGCCAATGTTGTTCTGTTTGTCATCAGCCTCATTTTCACCGGCCGCGCCATACACACCGGGTTCAATCCCTTCAGCGCCCTGAGTCCGTCCACGGACGCGCTCATGTTTCTGGGAGCATCCGGAAAAATCCCTATCCAGGCATTTCAGGCATGGGAATCATTGATTACCGCCAACTGGCTTCATGGCAGCCTGCTGCACATCGCGTTTAACATGCTGGCCCTAAAGACCGTGGCTCCCTGGCCATGGCCGAGTATGGGGTCTTTCGGATGTTTACCATCTACACCTTTTCCGGGGCTCTCGGATTTTGCTGTCTGTGATGGGAAACGTGCCTCTGACCATCGGAGCTTCCTCGGGGCTGTGCGGACTCATCGGCGCGCTGCTGTATTTCGGCAGATCCAGGGGTGGCCCCTGGGGACAGCGGATCTATCAACAGACCTCCGGATGGATCTTCAGCCTGGTCCTGATCGGATTTCTGCTGCCCAACATCAATAACTGGGGCCATGCCGGGGGGCTTTTGGGAGGCATAGCCGCAGGATGGGTTCTGGGATATGAAGACCGAAGGGCTGAAAACCGCCTGGACCAAGCCACAGCGATTTTCCTGATGGGGATCACCGCCTTTCTGCTGGCCCGGCCCGTGATCCAGGGAATGTTTCTCATATTTTTTTAAAAACCCTCTTGTGAAATTCCTCGCCCGTTTGGTCTGGTGACGTCCGGAGGGGCTTTTACATCACTCATCCGGATTCGTGTCCGCATTAATGCCTGGCATTGACCCGGAAAAGGCTTTTAAACTCCCGGTAATTTTACACAAATTTTACATGTGCACCTTGAATTCCTGCATCTTCTCCATTATATGACCCCCTATGACATTTCATCTCCCGCATATCGCCGTGGTGTCCATGGCCGGAATTTTCCCAGGCGCTTCTGATACGGACCGGTTCATCCGCCATATTCTGGACCAAAAACAGCAGATCATTCAGGTCCCGCCGCACCGGTGGGCCGCACCACCAGAAAAAATGGTCTCGCCCTCCCCTGGGCCGGACCGGGCCGTTCCGACCGGGCCGGCCTGATTACCGACTTTGTTTTGATCCGGCCGGACTGGATCTGGATGAACCTCTTCTGACCAGCCTGGACCCGGTTCACCATCTGGTGCTGGATGCCGGCCGGACCGCCTGCCTGAACTGTTACCTGCCGGAGGGCCTCAAACAGCGCACCGGCGTGATCCTGGCAGCCATTGCCCTTCCCACGGACACGGCATCCGCATTTTCCCGGGACCTGCCTGTGCCGCCGCCATCCAAAGGCTTCAACCTTCGCGGACACGCTGGCCTGTGCCATGGTTTCGGGTCCGGCCGCATTATTGGCAAGGGCCATGAACCTGAAGGCCGGAAGCTACACCCTGGATGCGGCCTGCGCCTCTTCCCTGGTCGCCCTTAAACTGGCATGCGAGCACCTGCTGACCGGCCGGGCCGATGCCATGGTCACCGGTGGAGTCTCCCGTCCCGACTGCCTGTACACCCAGATCGGATTCACCCAGCCTGGCGGCGTTGTCACCGTCCGGACGGTGCGCCCCGTTCGACCGGGGGCTGACGGCCTGGTGGTGGGAGAAGGCTGCGGCATCCTGGTCCTCAAACGCCTGGAAGACGCTCTGAACTGTGGAGACACCATTCACGGAGTGATCAGGGGCTGGGGCGTGTCCAATGACATTGACGGCAATCTGGTGGCCCCGGCATCCGAGGGCCAGGTCCGGGCCATGGCTGCCGCGTATGACATGGCCGGCCTGACCCCGGCACGTCTCCAATACATGGAATGCCACGGTTCCGGCACCCCGGTGGGCGATAAGGTGGAACTGGCCAGCATCCGGGCCGTTCTGGATCGGTGCGGATGTATGGGCACACCGCTGTCCATCGGGTCGGTGAAATCCAATATCGGTCACCTGCTCACGGCCGCCGGGGCCGCCGGGATCATTAAAACGCTTCTGGCCATGAACCGGCAGACCCTGCCCCCTTCCTGCAATTTCACCGCCCTGCCAGACGGAAACCCTTTGGACGGCACCCAGGTCCAGGTTCAGTCCCGGACCGCTGACTGGGCCTCTCAAGAATCTGGAGAACCCAGACGGGCCGCCATATCCGCCTTTGGGTTCGGAGGAATCAACGCCCATATCCTGGTGGAAGAATATCCTGGGTCACGGTCATATCCGGTCACATCTGGCACCTTACCGTTGCCGACGTCCAACACAGCGTCTGCCCGGCCAAAAAACCCGGACATGTTCGCCATCGTGGGCATGGAAGTTCTGACCGGTGACTGCGCAGATCTGAATCAGTTCACGGACAGGATCCTGGGCCGGGCCCCCCCAGGCGTTGAAACCGGCCGTAACCCGATGGCGGCGGACCGATCACCTGTGTTCCTATCAAACCGGGGTCAAGGCCGGATTTTGGACACCCTGTCTGTGGCCATGGACGAATTCCATATACCCCGGTTCAGATTCCGGACATCCTTCCCCAGCACCTGGTGCTCCTCAAAGCAGTCAAAGGAGCGCTGGCCGATGCCGGGATCTCTTCCCGGCCCGCACAGCGGGAAAGCCTGCGAACCCGGGCCGGGTGTGCCGTGGGCATTGATTTTGACTTCGGAGCCGCAGATTTTTCCCTGCGGTGGTATGCCCATGGCCTGGATGACGCCCGGCAGGATCAGCTGTCCCCCCCATTGACATTCAACCGCACGTTAGGCGCTTTGGGAGGCATTGCCGCCTCCCGGGTGGCCCGGGAATTCAAGCTGGGCGGCCCCTGTTTCACGGTATCTGCAGATGCCGCGTCCGGCATGAAAGCCCTGGAAGTGGGAACCCGGTCCCTGGCCGCCGGAGAAACCGATTGGTTCATCTGCGCCAGTGTAGACATGGCTGGCGATATCCGGTCCTTCTGCCTGAACCAGACCCACCTGCCTGCCGATGGCGCTCCGCCGGCGGAAGGGGCCGCTGCCATGGTAATCAAACGGCTGGCAGATGCCAAAAAGACAACGACCGGATTTATGCGGTGATCGAAGGGGTGTCCGGCGGCAGCGGCGAATCTGTGGCCCGGATCACGATCTGACCGAATCTTTGTATCCGGCTTTTCTGGACCAATGTTTGGAACAGGCCGGCATATCGTTTTCAGATCTGTCGTTTTTTAATACCCATTCCGGAGGATATGGTCATCTGGCTGAGGTTGAAGCCCATGCCCTGGCCCGTTATCTGCCAGAGGACGGCCCCCCTTCATGCATTTTAGGATGGACCGCCGGCACCGCCGGAGACACCCGTGGGGTTTCCGGTCTGATTTCCGTGATTCATACGGCCCTGTGCCTGAATCATCGCACGTTGTCAGGATTTCTGCCCGGTCCCGGGTTTCATGCCTTAAAACAAAGCGGGGTGGTGATGCCGGACATCCCTGTGCCATGGCCGGAAACGTCTGCCGATAAACATCTGGCAGCTACTACCGCCATTACACGGGACGGGTGTGCCGGTTTCTGTCTGCTTGGATCAGCCCCGGATGCAGGGGCCACACCCACACTTTCAGAGACCCGCCTCCATCCATCAAAACCTGCCGCCGGGCCAGATAATATCACCGTTTCACCACCCGGCCCCCATCCCTGGCGACCTGCTCGCGATTTGAACCCGCATCCGTCCCCGGGCCAATTCACACGTGATTGTAACCCTGAGTGGTTGAACCTGGAGAATCTGACAACTGTATCTGGCCTCAATGCCCGGGCCCATGAAAAATTCCTGTCTTTGTCTCAAACCAACATGGATCTTCTGCAAACCCAGTTTGCCGCCCTGACCCGGGCCGCCGGCGTTGCAATCCTGGAAATCCGTTCCGGTCGACCGTTCCGTGAAAGCGAAGCACTGCCAGCGGCAACCACTTCCCCGGCGTTCACCCGGAACCAGTGCATGGAATTTGCCGTCGGCCGTGCCGGCCGGGTCCTGGGACCGGAATTTGATATCATCGACACCTACCCGGTGCGGGTGAGGCTGCCGGATGCCCCCACTGATGCTGGTGGACCGGATCATGGCCATTGATGGAACGCCCTGTTCCCTGGGACCAGGGAAAATCATTACCCAGCATGATGTGGTACCCGGCGCCTGGTACCTGGACGGTGGTGCGGCACCGGTGTCCATTTCCATCGAGGCGGGCCAGGCAGACCTGTTTTTATGTTCGTATCTGGGCATTGATCATGTGGTCCAGGGACGTCGCAGATACCGGCTTCTGGATGCCAAAGTTACCTTTCACCGGCCATTGCCAATCCCCGGAGAAACCATTGAATACCACATCTGCATCGACCGGTTTCTGAGGCAGGGAGAGGTGATTCTGTTCTTTTTTCATTACAGCGGCTATATTGGGAACCGGTTGTTCATCTCCATGCGGGACGGGTGTGCCGGTTTTTCACGGTACAGGAGGTCGAAAACTCCGGCGGGATCGTGCTCAAAAACAGGACCGGGAACCGGTCCGGTCCGATAAAAGGTCCGACATCCGGTCCGGCACCCGGCCCAAAACCCGATCCGACAGCCAGTTCAAGCCCTTGGTGCCGGTTAAGCCGGAATCATTTGACGACAACCAGGTCCGGCACCTGCGACACGGCAACCTGGCTGCCGCATTCGGCAGCGACTTTGCCGGCATCACTCTGGGCGAATCTCAACGCCTGCCCGACGAGCGCATGCACCTGATCGACCGGGTACTGTCCTTTGATCCCACAGGCGGCAGATACGGGCTGGGAACCATTGTGGCGGAAGCGGACATTCATCCGGATGCCTGGTTTCTGACCTGTCATTTCATCGATGATCCGGTCATGCCGGGCACGTTGATGTATGAATGCTGTGCCCATGCCCTGCGCATCTTTGTCCAGCGCATGGGATGGGTGACCCCGGACCCCGGTGCCCGGTTTGACGTGCTGCCGAAAATGAAAGCGACCTTAAATGCCGGGGACCGGTCACCCCGGCCACCCAGAAAGCCAGGTATGAAATCGACATCAAACAGATGGGGTATACGCCGGACAAGGGACAGCCGTTCGTGATCGCCGACGCCCACATGTTTGCCGATGACCTGCGCATCGTTTTGTATAAAGATATGGGGATGACCCTGAACGGGGTCACCCTGAACCTTCTCAGACACGTGTGGAGCCTTCAATGAAATACACCAATGTTTATATCTCCTCATTCGGGTATGAGCTGCCCCCTCATATCGTCACCACAGCCCAAATCGAGGAACGTCTCAAGCCGTTTTTCGACGTAGTGGGCTTCAAGCCCGGCCAGTTGGAAGCATTGACCGGAATTCGCGAGCGCAGATACTGGAACGAAGACCACATCCTGGCCGAACATGCGGCCATGGCCGGTCAAAGGGCCATGGACCAGGCCGGCATCGATCCGTCCGACATCGGTGCCTGGTGTTCTGCGGGGTGTGCCAGGACGGATTCGAACCAGCCACCTCCTGTCACATCGCCCACCAACTCGACATCGGACCGGATGCCCATGTCTATGATGTCAAATCCGCGTGCCTGGGCATGGTCACCGGCATGGT
>LQAH01000208.1_pt1 | contig 16276 bp, 23 predicted proteins | sample 1535791 | NCBI WGS metagenome assembly LQAH01 (sample SAMN04331585, study PRJNA305678) | bioreactor metagenome | isolation source: bioreactor_4 inoculated with Wadden Sea sediment 2nd replicate of a... | place: Germany:Bremen
TGATATTCTTTACATGCTTCTGTCAAGAAGAGTACAGGCGATTTTGGATTCTGTAATGTCTGTTCTTTTTTTTATTCCCGCTTGTTTTTGTAATGATCAATGTCGGTTTTAAATGGGCACTGCGGTCATGGGTTACACATGAAAAAATGGTTGAAAGCAGCTGGCTTCCGCCTGCAGCTCCCCTTCAGGAGTATGCTGGTAATCGGATTTATTTTATTTGCACTTCAGTGTATTGCACAGTTCCTGTGTGACTTTTACTACGCAGTTAAGAAGAGGGAAATGCTATGATTGAAGCTTTAAATTATTTCTTTTCATTCTCTTTCCCCTGAGATGATAACAATAATAATGTTCGGATCAATTTTTGTAGGAATATTAACCGGGTTCCCGCTTGCTGTACCTATAGGGCAGTCGGTGTAATTATGGGATATTTTCTTTTCGGTCCCAGAGCATTTGATCTTATTTACGGAAGAGTTTATTCAACTGTAACAAGTTACGGACTTATGGCAGTTCCGCTCTTTGTTTTTATGGGAAATATGCTTGAAGCCTCAGGTATTGCCAAGAAAATGTACGATGCCCTGTACCTGTGGTTCGGAGGATTCAGAGGCGGTCTTGCCATAGTAAGTATTATAATCGGTACTGTAATGGCAGCATGCGTTGGTATTATTGCTGCTTCTATTACAATGCTTACACTTGTTGCGCTTCCTGCAATGGTTGAACATAAATATGATAAAGGTCTTGCAACAGGAGCAATATGTGCAGGCGGATCTCTCGGTATTCTGATCCCGCCGAGTATAATGCTGATTATTTACGGTCCTGTAGCACAGATTTCCGTAGGAAAGCTTTTCATGGGCGCTTTTGTTCCCGGTTTTCTGCTTTCTTTCATGTATATTATTTATTTAAGTATAAGATGTTTTCTCCAGCCCGGAATTGCACCTGCAATTCCTATAGAAGAACGTAATGTTCCTTTCTGGACAAAAACAAAACTTGTACTTTTAACAGTAGCTCCTACAGCGCTTCTTGTCCTCTCAGTTCTCGGAGCAATCTACTTCGGTATTGCAGCGCCAACAGAAGCTGCCGCAGTTGGTGCAGTTGTTGCAACTCTTCTTACAGTTGCCTACAAGAGATTCAGCTGGAAAGTTCTTATGGATGTTTCATTAAGTACAATAAAGCTTACCGGTATGGTTCTTCTTATTGCTAGCTGTTCAACAACATTTGTAAGTGTATTCCTGAGCGCCGGAGGCGGCGGAGTAGTAGAAAGCTTTATTCTTGGATTTCCGGGCGGACGATGGGCTGTATTCGCAATGATTATGGTTGTATGTTTCATACTCGGTGCTTTTATCGACTGGATAGGAATTATCTTTGTAATGGTTCCGATTCTTGCTCCTATTGTTCCGAAACTCGGATTTGATCCTCTCTGGTTTGCAATGATGATAATAGTAAACCTTCAGATGTCATTCCTTACACCTCCTTTTGCTTATGCAATGTTCTTCCTTAAAGGGCTGCGCCTCCTGAACTTGGAATTACAACAAATGACATTATCAGAGGAATGATTCCTTATGTATTTATAATTGCATTTTCACTGATACTGCTGATTGCATTTCCGCAGCTTGTATTATGGCTGCCTTCAAAAATGTAGTGGCTGTGTGAAAATCAGGAAGGTTGATGAATATGAACAAAACAATTATAAAAACTGATTCTTCACCTGCTGCAATAGGCCCTTATTCACAGGGGGTCAGGGTAGAAGCCGGAAGCTTTGTATATACTTCCGGCATACTGCCTCTTGATGCTGAAACCGGAATTATAGCCGGTGATGGCATTGAAGTTCAGACTGAAGCGGTTATGAATAATTTAAAGGCTGTTCTTGAGTCAGGAGGATCTTCTCTTGGTGATGTAATAAAAACAACTGTTTATATTACAGATATGAAAGAATTTGCAGCTATGAATGAAATCTATAGCAGTTTTTTTTTTAGATAATTTTCCTTCAAGATCAACAGTGGAAGTATCAGGACTTGCTAAAAAATGCAAAAAGTGGAAATTGAAGCTGTTGGCATTTGTAAAAATTAGTTAATAAGGAATTTTAAACTGAATAGTTTTATGCCGGTTATTGAGGAAGTTTTATTATGCCTATTTTTGATTCAGGAAAAAACAGAATAATCAGCAGCCTTTCTGATATCGAGATCAGAAAGAAAGCTGAAGAAATAAGATTTTACTCAAATCTAGCGGCTTATATAAGCGGAACCGCTGCTTTAGATAAACACAATGCTCTAATTAATATAGCAGCTGTTCTTTATTTTAATTATGTTTCGCATGATCCCATGAATCCTTTCTGGGATAAGAGAGACCGGGTTTTCTGGTCGGATGCAGAACTTACTCCTGTTATATACAGTATTCTCGGTTTATGCGGATACTTTCCTATTGAAGAACTCTTAAGATCTGATGATGATGTTTCAGGTTTTAACAGATTTCCCGACAGGTTTAAAGTCCCCGGTATAGAAGTCTCTGTTGATTATCCGGGAAGCGGGCTCGGTGTTGCTGTGGGGGATGCCCTCTCTGCAAGAATGGATAATAATTCGTATCAGGTTTTCTGCATAATGAGCGGAAGGGAACAGTCTCTTGGTTCTGTGTGGGAGGCTGCAGATGCTGCGTCAGGCTATAAACTTGACAATCTTACTGCAGTTATTGAACTTGGACAGAATCTAAAAGATGACTGTGACTCCGGTGAAATAGAAGCCGGTATACTGGCCGATAAATATGCTTCATTCGGATGGCAGGTATTTACCGCAGACAGTAGTAATCCGGGCGATATAATCAGGATTCTTGAAACAGATAGAAAAAAAGAAAAATCTCCCTGCAGTAATAATTACTGAAAAGTATCATGATCAGGGAAGCAGCTTTTCTTCTGATCTGCAGGCATCTTTATCAGGCACAGTTTTTGAAAACAACATAATTGTAAAACAAATTCTGAATACGGAAAATTGCAGCAGCCTGGACAGATCAGTAAGTATTTCTAATGAAGATAAAACCCCGGATGAAATTACTGATAATAATTCAGATGACGCAATGATGTATTCAAAGAAGTATGGATGGAACAGCTCGGAGATAATGAAGACTGATTTTTCATCTCCCGGAAAAGCTTTTGCTGATTTTATCAGAGAATCGGAAGATATAACGAAAGACCGTTATGTTTTCTACAGCAGGAAATCTTCTGCCGCTGTTCTTAATGATCTTTATCCTGATTTGAACAGCATTGTTAAAACTGATGAAAATATGATACTTACCTCATCAGGTCTTGCAAAAGAAGGGAAAGTTCCTTTTGTTGTTTCCGGAGGATTTTATACTGCAGAAAAAAATCAGGACCAGCTCAGGAATACTGTATGCCTGAATAATTTCAATGTAAAATTCATAGATCTTTACAATGATTTATCTCATCAGAGAAGGTTTCCTTATCCGGCTGACGATATTTCAGCAGTTCTCTCTATTCCGAATTTATGTGTATTTTCCCCATCTGATTCTGCAGAAGCTGTAAAAATGCTTAAAGCTGCAGCTGAATCTACGGTCCTGTTCTGGTTAGAATACACTGCAGAAATCTTCCTGTTGTAACAGCTCATGATATCCCCTGTGAAGCAGGATGTGCCGTTGTTATCAGGTACAGGGGGGAAAAGAGAAATTCAGGGATGCTTTTGAGACTGTTCCCGGAGAGGATTATTCTGATGAGAGTGAGGATATTGCAGTAATAACTTTCAGCAGAATGGTTTCAGAAGCAATGAGGTCTGCCTATATCCTTAAAGAGGAATTCGGTGTTGAAGCAAGAATTGTCAGTGTCTGTTCAATTGGTCCTCTTGATGAAACTTCAATTCTCAATGCTGCTTCGGAAACCGGGGCTGTGCTTGTTGCAGGCGAAGACAGCAGTGATAAATTTACAGATCTGATAGCTGCATCTGTTATGAAAACAGCGGATGCAGTGCTGATGTTATTTCTGCAGCTCTGTAAATGAAGATTTAAAAAATATAAATAATAAAAACGGAATCCATTCTGAAATTTCAGCTGAATATATAACTGAAAAAGCACTGGAGCTTTTACACAGAAAAGATAATAGAAAGGAGAAATAATATGAGTTATACAGAAAAAAGCAAAAGAACTGCTTAAGAAATTCAAAGGGGATAATTATCTTTACGGACGCGGTGTAATGAAAGATGTAGGAGAACTGGCATCTAAATCAGGAAAAAAGCTGTCCTTATAAGAGATCTGTTTCCGGGAAGTGAAAAATATATAGAAGAAATTAAAAAGGACTTGTCGATGCAGGTGTCCAGCTTGTCGGTGAAGGCGACGGAGCAGGTCCTAACTGCCCGAGAGAAGATCTTGCAAGAATTACAGAAATAGTAAAAAAAGCTGATCCTGATGTATTAATCAGTTTCGGCGGAGGCAGCACAATTGATGCGCTCAAAGCAGCTGAAGTTTTAAGAACTCTAGGCGGTGATATAGAGGATTATTTCGGTGTAGGCAAGGTTACTGAAACTGTTGAAAAATCAGGACTCAAACTTACATCACATATTGCTATTCAGACTGCTGCAAGCTCAGGAGCCCACCTTACAAAATATTCAAATATTACAGATGTTCATACAGGACAGAAAAAACTTATCGTTGATACAGCAATAGTTCCGGAATTTCCTGTATTTGACTTTAGTGTTACTTATAATGCTCCAAAAAGTCTTCTTATGGACGGAGCTCTTGACGGTATAGCGCACTGCCTCGAAGTACTCTACAGCGCGGAAGGCAAGGACAATTATGATGAAGTAAGTGTAGTGGCAGAAGCAGGAATTTCTCTGGTAGTTGAAAACCTGCAGAAAGCAATTGAAAATCCTGATGATCTTGATGCAAAAGATAAACTTTGTCTTGCTACAGATATGGGCGGATATTCAATAATGATAGGCGGTACAAATGGCGGTCATCTTACAAGTTTCTCTCTTGTAGATATCTTAAGCCACGGAAGAGCCTGCGCAATAATGAACCCCTATTATACCGTATTTTTTGCACCTGCAATTGATAAGTCTTTAAGACTTGTAGGACCTATCTATAAAAAAGCAGGTCTTACAGATAAGGACCTGGACAGTCTTTCCGGAAGGGAACTGGGTGTTGCTGTAGCAGAAGCAATGTTTGAACTTTCCGCGCGGATAGGTTTTCCTCACAGTCTCGGTGATGTAAAGGGATTTTCAGATAAATATATTGATAAAGCACTTAATGCTGCCAAGAACCCTCAGCTGGCAATGAAACTCCAGAACATGCCTGTGCCTCTTACAGCAGATATGATTGATGAATATATGGGACCGATCCTTGTAGCTGCTAAAGAGGGAACTCTCGATAATATTAAAAATGTATAAGGAGTTTTACCATGAATGTTGAACTTGCATACGGGAAAACAGGGCTATCGGTAGAACTTCCGGAGGACAGCATGGTAATAGAACCCATATATGTAAAAGGGAAAGATGACCAGCTTGCGGAAATTGTAAGGGCTCTTAAGAATCCCTATGGTACTGCAGCTTTGAAAGATATTGTTAAAAATACAGATAAGGTTGGAATAATATTCAGTGATATTACAAGGGCAACACCCTATGATGTAATACTTCCTGCAATATTTTCAGAGCTTTCTCATGTGCCTGATGAAAACTTTACACTGTTTAATGCCTGCGGTACACACAGGACAAATACAGAAGAGGAACTTGTTCAGATACTGGGAAAAGGTCCTGCAGAAAAATACAGGATAGTGCAGAATGACTGTGAAGATGAGATGAGTCACAGACATATAGGAACAACTAAAGAAGGAAACAGAATTGAAATTCTTTCCGAATTTCTTGACTGTGATGTAAGAATTCTTACCGGTTTTATTGAACCTCATTTCTTTGCCGGCTTTTCAGGCGGCGGAAAGGCAGTAATGCCGGGTCTTGCAACTCTTGGAACAGTCCAGAGAAACCACAATGCTGTCCATATGGACCATAAAAACTCAATCTGGGGAATAACAGAAGGGAATATGCTGTGGGAGGAAGTAAAGGAAGCGGCAGGTTTTGCAAAACCTACATTTCTTATCAATGTTGCTCTTAACAGGGACCAGGAAGTGACAGCTGCATTCGGGGGCGATTATGTCGAGGCCCACAGAGAAGGATGCAGGTATGTTAAGGAACATGCAATGGCAGGTGTTGACGGTGAGTTTGATATAGTTATTACAAGCAACTCAGGCTATCCGCTTGATCTTAATATGTACCAGGCTGTAAAGGATGAGCGCTGCCTCCAGATAGTGAAGAGGCGGGATATAATAATCTGCGCCGACTGCTGGGACGGAATCCCTCTCACGGTAAGTACGGACAGCTTTAATGACTATGACTCACCTGATAAAGTTCTTGAGCAGATCAGAACACCCGGCTACTTTATGCAGGATCAGTGGCAGGTGCAGATACATGCGCTGATATGTAAGAAGGCTGATGTACATTTTTACAGCGACAATTTAAGCGATGAGCAGATAAAGAGCGGGTTTATGATACCTTCGAGAGATATTGCAGCGACTGTTAAAAAAATAATGGATAAGAAGGGGAAAGATCTTTCCATATGCGTTATGCCGGAAGGGCCTCTTACAATTCCGTATATTAAATAGATGAAAAAGTTAAACAAAAGATTAAAAAAAAGGGCTGGTTTCAGCCCTTTTTTATTGCAGAATTAGATCAAAAATAACCTCCTTTCCAATTATCGATAATTCTATCAATCCTCAATCGCCTTCGACTTAACTCTTGCAAGCGCCCACATTGTAAACTTTCTAACCCGTTTATCAGGATCATTTTTTAATGCTTCAAGAATCTCTTTTCCTGAATCGCTGTTTAGTTTTTCCAGTGCTCTTGTTACCTCAACCCGGACATCCTGATCAGGATCACGGGCAGCAAGAACTATTCCCCTGAATGCGGATTCTGTTCCTATCATGGAAAGAAACTCTGCTGCAGATCTTCTTATTTTAGGATCGCGGTGAGACAGTTTTCTTACTATGTGTTCAACATATCCTGTTTCTTCGAGAATTGAAGTTATCGTATCTGTGAGAGATGCAATATCCTCTTTTAAAAGCTTAACAAGAGCAGTTTCTCCAGATGCACCCATTGCTTTAAAAACTTTGACGATTTTTTCACGAAGTACAGGGGATCCGTCTTTCATGTTTTCAATAATACGTTTTACAGTTTTTGGTGCAGGATTATCTGCAAGTGTATTAACAGTAAATTCTTCAAGCTCTTCGTTTTCATCTATAAATTCAACAAGTATATCAACAGCTTTGCTGTGTTCAGATCTGCATAAACCTCTTACTGCAGATTTTTTAACTTCATCAACTTCATTTTCATCTTTAAGCAGATCTGTAAAATTACTGATTCTGTCTGCGCTTCCGAATCTTCCAAGAACTTCTGCTGCCGAATTCCTTACTCTTTCAAGCGGATCTCTGAGCATATCAAAGCCTGTGTTGAGGAGTTTGTTTCCTTCGTAATCTGCAACAGCCCAGATGCATGCAATTCTTACATCAGGGTCTGCATCTTTAAAACCTTCATGTATTTTTTTAATAAATTCTTTTTAACAGATAACGGAATACATGAAATTACTGCGGCTCTTGTTTTAGCATCCGGCTGAATAAGGAGTTCTCCTATTCTTTTACTGAATACTTCTCCTGCAAATTCAGAAAGGAGGAGTGAAAAGTCTTTTGCCTCTTCCACAGGAAGAATTGGAAGCTGTTCAATAATAGGCTGAACACAGTAGGGGAGTTTAAATGTTGCCAGAACTTTGAGAGTTGTGATTCTAACAGAATGGGAATACTTTTCTCTTCCCCCTTTAAGAATTCTAAACAGTTCCGGTATAACAATATCCTCAGGTATTTTATACAGAGCTTCAATCAGTATATCTCCTGATTCAAAGCTGCTGTCTTCTAGAAGTTCAAGAAGTACAGGGAATGTAAGGTGATCTGTTTTTACAGGCAGTTTAACAAGTATGTATTCTGCTTTTGCTTTATCATATCTGACTTTTTTAAGTTCATTAAGCAGTACGGATACTGCTGCTTCACTTCCTCTTTTACTAATACAGTCAACAGCTTCTTTCCATATGTTTTCTTCAAGAGCTTCTCTGCTTTTAAATACTTTAGAAGCATAGTCAGCTATATATTTACGTTCTCCGGTTTTCCCCAGTATAGATAATGCAGTAAATAAAACAGCCGGTTTTTCGGAAGACTGTTTTAGAAATCCGGTAACTTTAACTTCAGCTGCATTGATTAGAAGCTTCTTTGTTCTTTCGAGATTATCTGTATCTTCAAAAGTAACATCGGCAAGCATCCTGTTAAGTATCCCCGCTTCCTGAAGAAACATTGCGGCAGGAAATCTCAGCTCAAGATTTTTACCCCAAGAAATTTCATTGAGGCATCAATATCTTTTTCTGAATCACTGCTGAGGAATTCAAGAGCATGAAGAGACTGAACAGGATTTAAATCAGAGTATTCAATTTCATGTATATCTGCAAAATCTCTGCATATTCTGTCATAGGATGCTTTTCGTACTTCAAAGTTTGGATCATCTGTAATTCTTACCCTTAAGAGGCTGTATAATTCATCTTTATTTTTAATACTGCATTCCTGAATAACAGTTTTTCTAACCAGAGGATGAGGATCGTTAAATGCTTCTCTGATTCCTCTGAAAGATCTGTCTGAATCTTCATTTAAAAGAAGCTTAACAGCAAAGTAGCGTACCGGCCATTCCGGATTTCCCGCCATTTCCCTTATTTCATCCATTCTGTCTGCTAGAAGTTCGTATGCTGCTTTTCCGTTAAACATTTCTCCCGATCCGGTTATGGGGAGTTTTTTCAGGTTTCCCGGATCAGCTTTGAGATATTCAAGAAAGGGATTCCGCAGTGCATCTTTTTTAAGCGACAGAACAAAACAGGTGAAAAGACTCTGCTGAGGAATATATTTGAGTACTTTTTTGAGCATCTTTTCAGACGGATATGTTTTAAGCTGGTTTATCCAGAGCTTATCAAGACAGGTGAGATAAATAATACCGTTATCCTCATTTTATCTGCAATAGATTCAACAATAGCTGAATGTCTTTTGAGATATGAGTCAGGATAAAGTTCAGATGAAAAATTATTATTTTCTACAGCTTCTTCCAGATATTTTGTAAACCTCTTTATATTCTTTCTATATAAAAATAGAAAATTACAGCAGCAGCAAGAGCAGCAGCTGTTAAAATACCGGCTGTAAGATCAGCAGGCGGTATACTCTTTAATGTTCTGATAATTTCTTCCATTTTTTCTCCTTAATTTACCTGTTTTAATACACTGAATATATGCAGGGGCTTGTCCTTCCCCTTTACTTTTACCGGTTCAAGCTCTTTTAATTTGAATCTGTCTCCGATTAGATCTCTTGTCTGTTCTGTTATTATAACCTCGCCGGCTCCTGCAACACCTTCCAGTCTTGCTGCAATATTTACAGTGTCTCCGATTACGGAATAATCCATTCTTCTTGAACTTCCGAGGTTGCCTGAAATAAGCGGACCTGAATGCATCCAATTCCTACTTTAAGATGAGATGCCTTGCCTTTAAAGAATTTTCTGTTTTTTGATTTTACAAGTTCCTGTATTTCAACAGCACAGCTCACCCCCGAAACAGCATCTTTTTCGCCGTTACAACAGGGACTCCCCAGGCCGCATAATACAGTCGCCGATAAATTTATCGATATAACCGTTGTATTTTATTACTATCTCTACAGCTTCACTGAAATAGTCATTAAGAACTTCAATTATATATTCAGGCTCCTTTCCCTCGCTGAAAGATGTATATCCTCTTATATCAGCAAAAAAGATTGTGGCATTTTTCTTATCTCCCCCAAGCTGTACCTGTTCAGGAGATGCCATAAGATTTTTAAGAACATCAGCAGACATGTATCTTGCAAACATATCCTTGATAACTCTTCTTTCCTCTACAGCCATATCCATTCGCTGCTTTAGTTCTTCTTCTTTTGACTGATCTGTAAAAAGAAGAATTAGTCCCTCATGCTTACCAAGTCTGCTTTTTAAAGGTGATATATTAAGTGAAAAATCCATATCAAAATCATTTCCGGAGTATATCCCTTCAAGACCTAATACTTCCCTGTGAGTTTCTTCGCTTTTTTTATTTGATTTAAAACTTTACGTGAAAGAGCTTTTTTAAAACAGCTTTCAATATTTTTACCAACCAGGTTTCCTTCCTGAAGCCTTTCCTCTGCTGCGCTGTTTAGATACTGTATAATCCCTTTTTCATCTGTTGTGATCAGCAGGTTTGTCATTGAGCTGAAGATACTATCCTGATATCTCTGAAGTGATTCAATTTCCTTAAGTCTCTGCTTAATTTCAATCAGCAGTTCCGCGTTATGAACAAGACCGGCTGAGAGTTTTGTGAATGCATCAAGAAAATGAAGTCTGTTTTTTCCGTAGAAATCATTTTTCTTTGAGTTAAGAATAAGTATTCCAATTTTTTTCTTTAATGCTGTAAGCGGCAGTATAATAGCGCTGTTCATATTGCTGCTTAAGAGTCCTTCTGTAAAGTATTTGTCTTCTTTACTGTGAACTACTGTTACTTCTCTGCAGTCTTCTATGAAATTTACAAGATCTGATTTAGGATCCAGCGATAACGGTACATTGTATTTTCCTCTTTTAAAAATCATTTTAAGAGGAGATTTAGAAGCTGCATCTGCCGGATATGCATAAAGAGCGCCAAGTTCTGATTTACTGATATCCTGGGCCTGTTCAACAAGTGTTGATATTAAAGATGCGCGGCTCTGATCCGATGCAAGCAGAGAACTTACTCTTACAAGTTCCTGTATTGTTGCGATACCCACATTATTACCTCATCTGCTTTGTTATAAAGAAACGGTAATGTTCTCAGTATCAGTTGTCAAGCATTTTATTCTCAGAGCTGATCTGATTTCCATATTGCTTTTATTCCGATAGTCTTCGGAAATTGAAACTGCGCTATTACCGGTTTACCTGAATTAATTATAATGCATCTGTCAAATGCAGAACAGAATTGATTTAGGATAGCGGATAAAAAACACTGCAGATAAACAGCTGCAGTGTTTTTGGTGGATAATATAGAATAAACCGGGCAGATTAATCAGGAATTGCTACTGTCTTTGATTTCTATTCCCGTTATTTTTCTCTAATATTCTTCTAAAATGAATATACAACTTTAGCCTGAAGAAAACTGTTTTCCTTATAGACTCCGAATATTGTATCCTTCTCTCCATGGAAATAGGTATACAGTACATCAAAACTGATATCATCCTTGAGTATGAACTCAACTTCCGGCCTCATCAAAAAAATCCTGATCTTCAACATGATAAAATAAATGAAAATTCCGGTCTTATCCTGTCATGATTAAGAGAATCTTTCAGTTTTGCAATAATAATATTCTGAGAGTATATATCATCACTGTTGTAATCGACATCATAATCAGGATTTGATGCTGTCATTTCCTTAATTTCAGAATTCATAATTGTATATCTTCCCTGTGTCTCAATAAGAAGGTTCATACTGCTTACAGGAAGGTCTTTATCAAATCCGAATACCCACATTATTTTGTTGTTCTGTATATCAGGATCATCTCCCTTAATATCACTGCTCATGTAGTAAGCAAATTCTGCACGGGAATTAAGGCCGAAGATAACTTTGGCAGCTTCTAATCCGAATATATTTGCTCTTTCCAGTTTATATCTGCTGTTCCGGGAACAGTTCCTGTAAACTGTCAAGTTTTATTGTAGGCATAGGCATAAATCCGCAGCTGTATATAAAACCGTAATCAAAACCATTTACTGAATTTGTATATCTAAGTGCTGCCTGGCTTGAATAAAGTGTATTTATATCTTTATAGTTCATATCTGTCAGACCTGCTTCTGATAATGTTCCCAGGTTCTGCAGATCATAACTTGCCCATCTTCCTGTAACAGGATCGTCAAATTCCGGATAATCTGTATATGGTATATAAACAAGTTCAAGAAGTCCGTTAAGACCGATATCAATATTCAGCTTAAACATCGGAGAAGCTGTTTTTCTTTCAAGAAGATCTTTGTTGTAAAAGTCGGAGTAATCAAGAGGATTAAGAATATCCACTGCTTTAAGTTCATCACCCTTTCCCCATACAACTTTCATGAATCCCGCTTCTATATTGAAATTATCATAATAAATAGTCATATAAGCTTCGTTTATTACATCTTCATAATCTGAAAACATTGCATCTCTGCTTATAATCAGATCAGCGGTGAATTCAGAATTTTCTCCTTCATATTCCAGATCAAGGCTGATTTCAGGAAAAGATTCAACAGATATATCATCTATTTCCCAGCATCATATTCACCTGTATAATATCTGCTCTGATATTTTAATTCGCCTCCGATTTGAAGAGGTGAGGAGGATGTCTCTGTACTGTCTGAAAAATTCCCGAAACTGCTGTCTCCGAAACCGCTGCCGAATCCTTCTTGAGATGATTCTTCAGAATCTGATGAGAATCCTTCACCGGCGTTTTCATCAGTAAAAAAATCCTGGGAAAAAAACAAATGAAGCTGAAAACAATAATATAAAAACTGCTGCTGTTAATTTTCTGCTATACATTGATTTACTCCCTATCTTCCTGATTTAAGGAATTTTGTTGTAAAAAGAGCAGGATTTGTTTTATCGTTATATACAAGTTTTTTCATTGAAAGTGTTGTTGAATGCTTTGTCTGAACATTTTTTCATTGATGTTTTTTATAATTGACCAGTAGCCCTGAACATTTTTCAATTCTGTCAGCTGTCATAATTTTTTCAAGTTTTCCTTTTTTATCATAAAGTTCCATTTTTACAGGTACCCATGTTTCCTTATCTATCCAGCTGATTCTTTTACTGTACTGGCTGTTATCAGGATCAATTGAAACTGCTTTTATTACATAACAGCTGTAGTTCCCGATTTTCTCTTCTTTTATCAGATCATGGCTGTCTTCCTCTACTTTTCTTGTTTCCATATCATCGTAAGTAAAGTCAGTTCCCATAAATGAGTTGCCGCCTTCGCTTGAATCAATTCTTCTTACCTTTTTAAGCGCAGGGAGGTATATCCATTTATCATCATCTCTTCCTTCATTTTCAACAACAAGGAATCTTGTGTTTTTTACAGCTGCTGGTTTATGAAAAACCATTACAAGTTTATCAAGATCTTTATCATCTTCCATTCTCCATGTTTCAACGATCCGGGAGTTTATATCTCCTCCCTTATCAATCAGATCCATCTGCATAAGAGCATGGGAAGTATCGCCTGTATCTCTGTCATGAGCATTCTGTGCAATTTCCGTTCCTGTCAGACAGAATGCAGAAGCTGCAGTCAATGTAATAAGTAATGCTGTTAAGATAGTAATTTTTTTGGAATACATCATTTTCTCCTGTATTGTATTTAATATGCCTGCCGGCTTTTGCGGAAACCCCTATCCGCAGCCGGCTGTATAATTATTTAGTCCTGACTTTCATTTTCCTTATGAAGGCAGGTTTGAATATATTTAAAAGCACCGGCAGAACTGTCAGCGCTGCAGCAGATGAGGTAAGCATTGTAAGAGCAACAAGTCCTCCTATGTATTTAAGGGTTGTAAAGTTAGAAAAGCAGAGTACAAGAAAACCGGCTGCAACTGCAGATGCATTAAAGAGAATTGCTTTTCCGGTGGTCTGCATTGTTTTTCAGTTACTTCCCTTATATCATCCGAATAAGTCTTTCGTGTCTGTATGCGCTAAGGAAGTGGATTGTATAATCGATTCCGATTCCGACAGCTATTGATGCGATCATTGCTGTGACCATATCCAGATGTATGCCGGTAAAGCCCATAACTCCGAAATTAATTATGATTGCGAAAGACAGCGGGACTGCTCCGAAGAATCCTGCTGCTACAGACTTGAACGACAGCGCGACAATAATGAATACAAGTATCAGTGAAAGAATAAGGCTTGAAACCTGTGAACCGGTTATAAGTGTAGTCATCGCATTTTCCATATCTGCGTAACCGGCAATTGAAACATCGTATCCTTCTGGAAAATTGTTTTCAGCATAATCTTTTATAATTCTGCTCATTTTACCGACCGGAACAGTATTTATTGTTTTCATCTGAACAACCATAATTGCTTTTGAAGGTTCAATTGCATCATTTGAATAGGATTCAAGGTTTCCTGAATAAAGAAGAAGATACTGGGAGATTAGATTTTTAAGTTCAGCTTTGGATGATACAGGATATTTTACAGGGTCATATGGTATTTCGTTATATAATTCTCCCTTATAGTTATAATCTGCAAAAAGCGCCTTTATGACCTGTTCAGCATCAGGATCTGATGTATCAGTGTCTGCAAGCTTTTCTGATAAAAGTTCCAGAAAATCCTCTGCAGTCATTTTTTCTGCAAGAAGTGCTGCGTAGTCTGCTGCATTACTGTCAGAACTATCTGTCATGCTTTCAGTTTTATCTGCAGAAGATGATGAATTATTGCTGCTGTCTGATAGAGAACTTTCTTCGTCATCAGAAAAGAATGAAGAGCTATCCTCTTCTTCCAGAAATGTAGAACTTCCGCCGTCATCAAAAAAAGAACTGCCATCAGTACTTCCTGAATCAAAGAAGCTTAAACTGCTGTCACTGGAGAACTCCTCTGATCCGGCTTCAGTATTGTCCGCTTCTGTTTTTTCAGGATAATTCATTACTTTATTCATTCTTTTTACGAAATCTGAAAATGAAATTACCTTTCCTACTTCATCAAAATTATTTTCAAGATAAGTATCAAGATCATCCATTGCTTTTAGAATTTCAGGATCTGTCATTGAACCTTTTTCTTTTCCGTCAATAACGACATTGAAAATTTTTGTACCGCCGAAATTTTCTCTTATCATTTTATCGGATATTCTGATATCTTCTGTCTTTTTAAAATTTGTTATAAGACTGTGATCAACTACTACTTTTAAAGTACCTGAAACTGATAGAAGAAGAACAACTGAAGACATTATAAAAATCAGGATTTTTTCCTTTCTACCGCATCTGCAAGATATGAAAAAGATTATCAAGCAGTGACTTCTTCTTTTCTGATGTGCTTTTCAGTGCGTGCTTTCTTATTAAGAGAAGGGAGGGGATAAGAGTCATTGTAACAACAAGAGCTGCAAGGACACCTATACTTGAAAAGAGAGCAAAATGCTTCAGCGGTATAATCGGACTTGTTGCAAGTGACCCGAAACCGGCTACTGTAGTAAGTCCTGCCAGAACGATAGGTTTTCCCACCTTATGTATCGAGTCATGAATAATTCTGCTGTGTTCCTCTTTTGTAAAATCGTGCCGGTCTTTATTCAGCTCTTCATAGTAGTCGTTTATCAGATGAATCCCGTAAGCGCTTCCTATGGCAATGAGCAGCACCGGAAGAGTTGTCGATACCAGAGAAAAATAGATACCGAAAAGAGCCATTAAGCCGACTGTCCATACTGTGCTTATCAGAACAGTAATTACAGGGAGAATTACTCCGCCGCTGGTTCTGAAACATATAAAAAGTGAAATAAGAACAACTATTATTACAAAAGGAATCAGGCGGGCAAGGTCTGATTTCATATATTCTTCTATTAAAACAATTACAACAGGGTCTCCTGCAAGATAATAATCAACATTTTTACTGCGGCTGCTTAAGAGTATTTCATTTATTTCGTGATATATTTCCTCTTCTTCCTCTGTTGTTGTATCAAGGCGGAGTTTAACAAGAATCTGGCTTGATGAAAATCAGTATTGATTAAATTAAGCTCATACATTTCTTTCCATGATGTGAGCTTTCTTTTTATATCTCTTACTTCTTCATCACTTCCTGTAAAACCTCAGCAAGGCCTGAACAGTCATTCCTTCTGAAGAACCTTCGATAAAATCCGCATTTGTAAGTGAAGTAACATCATCTACGTTATCTAGCTGTTCAAACTTTTCTGTGAGATTTTCTATTAGCTTAATATTTTCTGCTGTAAGAATTGTCCCATTTTTTGCTTTTACAGCAACATCCATGATTGTCTGACTTCCGAAAGTTTCCTTCATGCTGTTGTAGCCTATTTTAGAACTGTTGTCCTCCGGAAGGAAAATATCAACTTCATTGTTTATTTGGATTCTAGGTATCTGGAATCCCAGAAAAAGACTTACTGCAAGAATAAGGATAATTACAGTTTTGGGATATTTAAGAATTTCTGGTGATCAATATACTGCTCCCTGTTGTTTGATTATAAA
>LQAH01000209.1_pt1 | contig 16224 bp, 22 predicted proteins | sample 1535791 | NCBI WGS metagenome assembly LQAH01 (sample SAMN04331585, study PRJNA305678) | bioreactor metagenome | isolation source: bioreactor_4 inoculated with Wadden Sea sediment 2nd replicate of a... | place: Germany:Bremen
GGGTATGTGTTCGATACGGCGGTAAGACACAGCCCGTTTTCCTTTCCAGCTTTTGAACACCGCGCCGATGGCGCCCATAAGCTGTTCGCGGGGATTATCCGGAAATTCTGTTTTCAAATACTGAGAAATCTTCTTTTTAAAGCGTTCACACAACGACTGCATATCCTGAAGCGAGATATCGGTATCATGTTCATACCCTTTGTCATTTTTCAGGTTGTTCATCATCATTTCCAGGTTCAGGCGGATCCCCATACCGTCCTCGGGAACCGTCTGCTCGGCTTTTTCCATCACCACATCAGAATACATCATGATCAACCGGCGGTAGGCATCATACACAAACCATTCATTGCCGGTCCTGGCCACAAGCCCGGGAATGGTTTTCGAGCACAGCCCCACATTGAGAATGGTTTCCATCATTCCGGGCATGGAGGTTCTGGCCCCGGAGCGGCAGGAGACCAACAAGGGCGCATCCGGATCACCGAATCTCATTCCCATCTGGGCTTCCATCCAGGCCATGGCGGACATAATTTCCTGTGACAGGGTCTCTGGAAAACGGCCTCTCAGGCCGAAATAATCGTTACAGCATTCCGTTGATATGGTAAATCCCGGAGGCACAGGCAGGCCCAGACGGGCCATTTCCGCCAGGTTGGCGCCTTTTCCGCCCAGCAGGTTTTTCATGGAAGCATCTCCGTGAGTTTTCTGGGGGCCGAATTCATAAATATATCTGGTCATGATTTCCTCGTAATGTATTATAGCCGTGTTAACAAACTATAGTTACTATGCAAGATTGAAAATTCAAGTCAAGAGAAATCTCATGTTTATAAAATTCTTTACCAATGCTATGATATATGTTTTATGAATTTTAAATTCAAAACTGCCAGGATCGGGACAGATATCACACATGCTGAGCATTGAATCCATTGCCAAAGGGTTTGGCGACCAGATGCTGTTTGAGGATGCCAGTCTGCAGATCAATCCGGGTGAGCGCGTAGGATTGGTGGGCAGAAATGGTCATGGAAAAACCACATTGCTGAACATGATCGCGGGCTTTGACCATCCGGACGAGGGAACCATCTCCTGTCCGACCGGGTATCGCCTGGGCATTCTGCCCCAAAAAATTCAGTTTTCTCTAAACACGGTTCGCGACGAAGCCATGACCGAACTGCCTTCCCATGAACAGGACCAATATTGGCGGGCGGAAAAATCCTGGCTGGGCTGGGATTTTCAGTGTCAGACCTGGACCGGGACCCCCATCAGTTTTCCGGGGGATTCCAGGTGCGGCTGAACCTGGCAAAAGTACTGGTGGCAGAACCTGACCTGCTGATTTTAGACGAACCCACCAATTACCTGGATATCACCTCCATCCGCTGGATCACCCAGTTTCTTACCGCCTGGCCCAGGGAGGTGCTGCTGGTGACCCATGACCGGGGATTCATGGATCATGTGGTGACCCATATTGCAGGCGTTCACCGCTGCAAAATCAGAAAAATTGAAGGAAACACCGCCAAATATTACGATCAGGTGGCCCAGGATGAGGCGGTGTATGAAAAGACCCGCCAGAATGAAGAAAAACGTAGAAAAGAGATCGAAACCTTTATCACCCGATTCCGGGCCAAAGCCCGGTTGGCCAGCATGGTCCAGTCCCGGATCAAGACCCTTGAAAAACAGCAGTCCAAAGATAAACTGGAAAAACTCAAAAATCTGACTTTTTCTTTCTATTATCTGCCGTTTGCCGGCAAACAGATGCTGCGGGCGGAAAAGCTGGCCTTCAGTTATACTCCAGACCGTCCTTTGATCACTGATTTTTCCCTGACAGTTCAGCCAGGGGACCGTATCGGCATCATCGGACAGAACGGCAAGGGAAAAACCACCCTTGTCAAGCTGCTCACCCAGCAGCTCACTCCGGTTTCCGGCACGGTTATCAACAACCCCGGGGTATTATCCGGATATTTTGAACAAACCAATGTATCCTCATTGAATGACGATCAGACCATTGAGGAAACAATGATTGATGCGCATCCGGATTTTGACCGTCAGGCAGCCAGAAATATCTGCGGGGCCATGATGTTTGAAAAAGATGCGGCCCTGAAAAAATCGGGGTTCTGTCCGGCGGGGAGAAATCCCGGGTCATGCTGGGAAAACTGCTGCTGTCTCCGCTGAACCTGCTGCTTCTGGATGAACCTTCCAACCACCTGGATATTGAAGCCTGCGACGCATTTGTCGATGCGTTAGAGGCATTTGAAGGAGCGGTAATTCTGGTTACCCATAATGAGATGTTTCTGCATACCCTGGCCAATCGGCTGGTGGTATTCAAACAGGGCCGGATTCAGGTATTTGAGGGGAATTACCAGGAATTTCTGGACAAGGACGGGTGGGAAGACTTTGTCTCCCGGAGCACTGATTCATCTCCCAGGCCTTCAGGATTGAGTAAAAAAGCGCTCCGTCGGAAAAAATCGGAAATCATTGCCGATCGTTCCCGAATTATTGGGCCGATACAAAAGAAAATCACCCGTATCGAGGATGCCATTGAAACCTGCGATTTTCAGTTAAAAGTGGTGAATGATTCATTATTGGCCGCTTCTGAAAAAGGGGATGGTGAAAACATTCAAACCTTTTCCAAACAACTGGCTGATCTCGAGGCCCGGGTGGAAACCCTTTCCAGGAACTGGAAGAGGAAACCCGTAAACTGGAATCCATGAGCCAGCCGTTTGAAAACCAACTCAAAAAACTGGAAAGGCTGTAAATCAAAAATGGACAGAAAAAATTCACATTCTTTTACGGCGTTGTTCTGATTGCCGTGGGACTCGGCGTATTTTACCGGATACCGTCTGTCATGCCCCAGGTGGCTGCCATAGACTTTTTCAGCAACAAACTGGGCCTGGTGAAATTCTGTTTTTACATCCTGGGAATTTTTCTGATCATTGCCGGCGCCATCCGGGTACATAAAACCATGAACAACTAACCGTTACGAGATCAGAGCATACCATGCCAAAATCATTTGCAAAAGGCAAATCCAGTCTCACCGCCACCATCAAAGACCAGTCCGGGGCCGGCAAAACCCGGATCGGCGAAATTCTTTCCAAGGAAGGACAAATCACCAGTCTTCAGCTGGACGAAGCCTTGAAAATTCAGAAAAAAACCGGTGAGCGGCTCAGTTCCATTCTCCTGGCCAAAGGATATATTGATCCGGACACCATCATCAGTGTGCTGGGCCGGCTTTATAATTATAATGTGATCCGGTTTTCGGAAATCAAACCTGATTCCGCGGCACGAAAAATCCTGCCCTTTGAGGTGGCCAAGGAACATATGGTGTTCCCATTGGCACTGAAAGATGATGATCTGTCCGTGGCCATGGTAGAGCCTACCGACACCCGGGTGGTGGCAGACCTGCACAACAAGACCAAAAAAATATCCATGTGTATGTGGCCACTGAAAACGACATCATCCAGGCCTACCGGGATTATTACAAGATCAGTGACGAGGAGTACAAAAAATTTCTTCATTTTGAAGAAGATGGCGAAGATGATACCCCGGTAACCTCGGTGGAGGATTTCGGCTCCCTGGTGTCGGAAGCCGCAGAAGAGGTGGAGGTGGGTTCGCCGGAAAGTGACGAGGGCCAGAATGAGTTTCTTGCTTCGGACGCCCCCATCATTAAGCTGGTCAACGGCATTTTGACCAAAGCCATCAATGACGGGGTATCTGACATTCATATCGAACCTTTTGAAAAATCCTTTCAGGTCCGTTACCGGCTGGACGGGGGCATGTACAAGGCCATGAACCTGCCGGTAAGCATCAAGAATGCGGTGGTGTCCCGGCTCAAAATTCTGGCTTCTCTGGATATTGCCGAAAGACGGATTCCCCAGGACGGCCGCATCAAACTGCGTCTGGGCCGGAAAAAAGCGGTGGATTTTCGGGTGTCGTCTTTGCCGACTCTGTTTGGGGAAAGCATTGTGCTGCGGATCCTGGATCAGAGTGCCCTGAATATCGATCTGACCCGGCTGGGATTCGAATCCACCACGTTTGAGATGCTTAAGCGCTGCATATCCCGTCCTTATGGTCTGCTGCTGGTGACCGGTCCCACCGGTTCCGGGAAGACCACCACCCTGTATTCCATTCTTAACCGGCTCAACAAAGATGACATCAAGATTCTCACGGCGGAAGATCCGGTGGAATTCAATTTCAAAGGGATCAATCAGGTGCCGGTGCGAGAAGAGATCGGCATGACCTTTGCCGCCGCCTTGAAAGCGTTTCTGAGGCAGGATCCGGATATTATCATGGTGGGGAAATCCGGGATATCGACACGGCTGAGATTGCCATTAAAGCTGCCATGACCGGCCATCTGGTGTTTGCCACCCTTCATACCAATGACTGCCCCTCCACCATCGGCCGTCTTATGGATATCGGGATTCCTTCCTATATGCTCTCGGCTTCGGTCACCATGGTGTTGTCCCAGCGACTGGCCAGGCGACTATGCCCGGAATGTAAAAAAGAGGTAAGAGGATATGATCCAGACATGCTGGAGCTGGAGGGGTTTTCAAAAAAAGAAATTCCAGACCTGAAATTCATGGGTCCCAACGGTTGTCCCCACTGCAACGGTACCGGATACAAAGGCCGGGTCGGCCTGTATGAACTCATGGAAGTCACTGATGAGGTGGCCAAAGCCATCAGTGCTGAAGTGTCCGAAGACCAGCTGCGCAAGGTGGCGGTCCAGGAAGGCATGGTCACCCTGCGTGATGCCGGGCTCCAGAAAATCAAAGACGGGGAAACTTCTTTTGAAGAGGTGGTGAAAAAACTGTGATCACCAAAGAATCTTTGCCGGCCTATCTGGTGAACCCGGATCTGGAGATCTACGAGGACAAGGATGTGATCATCCGAGAAAACAACACGGATATAGATTTTTTCAAATTGATCCAGGGAGCGGTGTATGTGGTCAAAGGAGGTAAAAAAATTGCTGAAATTACTCAGCCGGGTGAGTATTTCGGAGAAATGGCCGCCATTACCGGAGACGCCCGGTCTGCTTCCATTATTTCCAAGGGGCGGTGCAAGATTAAACGGTTTCCCGGCGACAAGATCGAGGAGGTGATCGAAAAATACCCGGAGGTGGCCAAGCATTTGTTCATCGTTCTTGCGGCCAGGCTCCACCAAACCGACCGCCGTCTGGTGTCAATGATCAATCAGCTCAACAAAACGATTCCCCATTGAAAACCCGGAGGCTAAAAAATGAACCGTATGCCGTTGACCGGTCTTAGGTGTGCTTTGTCGCCGGTTTGTAGTACCGCTCCATTTCACTGTAGATACAGCCGCAGTAAGACTGCCGGTACATGCCCAGGGCCCTGGATGCTTCAATACCCTGTTTCCATCCTTCTCTGAAATCATGATAAAAAAAGTTCACCCCTGTTTCCTTGGCAACCGCCTCTCCAATTTCCCGGATCAGAGCATGGTTCTGGAACCGGCTGTAGAGCAAGGTGGAAGAAAAGGCATCAAATTTACCTTTTTTTGCAATTTTGGCAGTGGCAAAAAGCCGGGCATGATAGCAGTACCGGCACCGGTACTTTTCCCGGAACACCACGGACTGGATAAAGGATTCCAGCTGATAGTCGGACTGCCAGATCATTTTCAGTCTCTGATTCTCTGCATATCGGGCAAGGGTGTCTTCTCTTTTAAGGCATTCGGTGTAGGGATGGATATTGTGCCGATAAAAAAACCCATCACCTGAATGCCCGCATCGGTGAGAATCTGTAGCGGATAAATGGTGCATGGCCCGCAGCAGGTGTGCAGCAAAAGCTTCATGCCCGGGACCCGAAATCGCGGTGCCCACCCGCACCAGGGTGGCCCCTTCCTGAATGGCCACGGCAAAATCGTGGCTCATTCCCATGGACAGATGGCGCATGGCATCCACAGCCATCCCGGCATTCACAATTTTTCACGGATCTGTGCGAGATATCGAAAATAGGGCCGGGCTTCTTCAGGATCTTCAAAATACGGGGGCATGCACATCAATCCCTGCAATTCCAGATTCTTAAATTTCATGACCGTCTGTGCCAGTTCCAGGACTTCATGGGCACCGGCACCGGATTTGGTTTCTTCATGTGCGATATTTACCTGAAGCAGGATTTTCTGGCGTTTGTTAATTTTTCCGGCCTGTTTGTCGATCTCTTTGGCCAGTTTGATCTTGTCCACCGTATGGATCAGATCAAAATACTGCACCGCAAACCGGGCCTTGTTAGACTGGAGATGGCCGATAAAATGCCAGCATGCGGCGGTTCTGCCGATGGCATCGATTTTGTCCACCGCTTCCTGAATATAATTTTCTCCCAAATCAGTCAGCCCGGCATTGATGGCCTGTCGGAGTTTTTCCACCGGTTTTTTTTGCTTACCCCCACCAGGACAATGCCAGCCGGATCTCTGCCGCAGGAAGCGGCAGCTGTTTGAATTTTGTTCCGGATCACTGTCAGGTTGTCTTGAATGGCTGTCATGGGACTTGTCCTTGAGTTTGAAATTGTATCGCCTTTAGAGATACCAGGGTCTGGATCACCTCGCACACCGGCAGGCCCACCACATTGGCCCAGGAACCCCGGATTTCTTTGACCATGAATGCCCCCAGACCCTGCACCGCGTATCCACCGGCTTTGTCATATGGTTCGCGGGTATCAGTGTACCAGAGAATTTCAGGTTTTGTCAAAACCTTGAACGTCACCTGGGTCTCAATGGCCCGGACCGCCATGTCCCCGCTTGTGAGACGGCCCACTGCATATCCGGTGAACACCGAATGACTGGCACCGCTGAGCTGTTCGAGCATGGATACGGCCTGGGATTTGTTTTCGGGTTTGCCTAATATGGTGGCATCCCGGACAACGATGGTGTCTGCCCCGAGCACCCATGCCTGGGGGCGCTGCTGCATCACAGCCCTGGCTTTTTTTTCAGCAAGAACGGTCACACAGGCAGCTGGAGACAGGCCCGGATCCAGGGTTTCGTCCACATCTGCCGGCAGTATTTCCAGTTTCAGTCCCATCTGCGCCAGCAGGTCTCTGCGACGGGGCGACCGGGATGCCAGCACCAGCCTTTCTGAATCGATCCATTTCATGGTGGCCAGATTTATCAGAAAAATGGGGGTTTGACAATGCCAATGCACCGCAGGCGCCATTTTGGAGTTGCCATTCCCGGAAAGCGTGTTACACTGGCCCGGTCAACCCACAAAATGAGGATTGAAATGAATTCATCTTTATCCGGTGTACTGTTCGGCCTGGCCGCATTTGCCTCCTGGGGGTTTCTGCCGGTCTACTGGAAACAGATGCAGGCAGCCCAGCCCTTCGAAATTCTGTGTCACCGCATTGTCTGGTCCTGTATTTTTGTTTTTGTGATCCTGTGCGTGCAGAAAAGAGGAAAAGAGGTGGTCCAGGTTTTCAGGTCTCCTTCCCAGTGGAAAGGGCTGACCATCAGCAGTCTGTTGATCGCCGGGAACTGGTTTGTCTATATTTGGGCGGTCAATTCCGGACGGGTCCTAGAAACCAGTCTGGGATACTATATTAACCCCATGATTAACGTACTTCTTGGATTTGTGCTGCTCCAAGAGACTTTCACCCGGCTGCAATGCATCTCCCTGGGGTTCGCCTTGACCGGGGTGGTCTATTCCCTTGCCGCCTATGGCAAACCGCCCCTGTTTGCTCTGACCCTGGCAATGTCCTTTGCCTTTTACGGATACTGCCGAAAACGAATCCCTGTGGGGCCACTGCCGGGATTGTTCGTGGAAACCCTGATCCTGATGATACCAGCCCTGGTCTATATCCTGTTTTTGATTGGGACAGGAAAATCCTTGTTTTTAAAAGATGCCGGCCTGACCCTTTGGATGATCGGAGCCGGGGTGGTAACATCGTTACCGCTGCTGTGGTTTGCCGCTGCTGCCAAACGGCTCAAATTGTCCACCATCGGCATTATCCAGTATCTGGCCCCGTCCATCGCATTTTTGCTGGGTGTTTTTGTGTACCGGGAACCGTTCTCCATTCACAGCCTGATCACCTTCGGGTTCATCTGGGCCGGGGTGGGTTTGTATTCCCTGGAATTCATGAAAGACCACCACCCTCGGGGCTGAAAAATGAGGCAGGGTGGAACCGGGCAAAGGGCCGGGCTAAGTGTGGTGCTATCCGCCGAACGGGCGACCAAAAATATTCTGCGGATGGGGATACCGAAGTTTAATCAAGGTTACATCCTTGATGCGGGATGATCTGAGAGGCATGCCAAAACAGATTTTTGCCTTGAAAAAGATGGAAAAATGCGGTAGAAACCTGACAATTATGCCTGGGTGGCGGAACTGGTAGACGCAAGGGACTTAAAATCCCTCGGTGCTCAGCACTGTACGAGTTCAATTCTCGTCCCAGGTACCAAATAAAAAAAAGGGGTTACGGCAAAATCGATAGCCCCTTTTTTAGTGGCAAAAACATTTGGTTCATCAGAGAGTAGGCCACAAAAAACACCCCCCCGGCCGTCTCCTCCCATTTTTGTAATCAGCGCTCATGAAAAGACAGCTCCGTTTTTACCGAGGCCTTCCGACTCGGACCTGAATCTGTTCGGAATTACCAACGGATTTATTTAGTATTTCTGTAAAAAACAGCCGCGATGACGTTTTTTAGATCTCAACAAGGGACAAGGGCAGCCTACTTTTAATGGATTATTGCATTAGATCCACAATTTCATCTGATGTACAAACTTGCCCGAGATTGGGTAAAATATTGGTTATGCTGAACTCGTGTAGTTCCTGATTCATGCTTGAACAGCAATCTTCGACTGTGATTACTTTATAACCATCATCTGAAGCATGTCTGGCCGTCGCCTCAACTACATAGTTTGTTGCAACACCTGTCATTATAAGTGTGTCAATTCCAGCATCATCCAATATTTTTTAAGATTGGTGTTGTGAAAGGAGTTGACCCGATTTTTTCTATTATTTCTTCACCTTTCACTGGGGTAAAGGCTTCATGTATTTCACCGCCCCATTCATTAAGATTACAGGCTTTCAGTTCTTTTACGGCACTCAGAATCGGGGTATTGTTTTTAGCGGTTTCTGCCTTAAAATCTCGCATCCCGAATTTAACATGAATTACCTTTATACCTTTATTCCTGGCCGTTGTAAGGACTTTTTTGATACTACCAAAAATATCTCTTTCTTTAGCATGGGCTGGGCAACCAAAATCTTTATATTTTCCTTCCATGTGAACAATGTCATTTTGCACATCCATTACCAATAAAGCGGTTTTGCTTTTTCGACAGACAACATGTTTTCTCCCTTTTTATTATTTGAAATATAGACGGCTTGAAATTTTTATGACAAAAATTTTTTTGCAAAATCCGTACCATGTTTTTTGGCATGAACAGATATGGGAAAATAGAGCCTTGGCAAGAAAATTCCTTTTCGACTTTAATTCTTACATCGCAGACTTGCAAACGAAGTAACAAAAAATAGTCGCGATTTTGCTGTCTATTAACGTGTTTTAAAAGAAAGTGGACAAAATTTATCTTCCGTGTATGAATCTGTGTGTGAAAAACGTTCCAATATAATCCAGGATATGCTAAAAGGGGCAGGTATTAACCAAAACTAAGAAAGCGAAAACCCATTGCTGTGGGGGATATCCGTGTTCTTATGAAGAGATGAGGAAACTTGGAGGCGGTGACTTAAAATCCCTCAGTGCTAAGCACTGTACGAGTCCAATTCTCGTCCCGGGTACCACAAAATTTCAAGGGGGGAGGGTTGCGGCCCCCCTCTTTCAATTATTTATCTCAATATACCGGTATAACAACCCAGTCGGAAAACACGTATTAAAATCCATCTGGCAACACGGACAATCTGAAAAGAGACATCATATATGGATAAAATAGAAATCAACGGCGGACGGCGGCTTGAGGGTGAAGTAAGGGTTTCCGGTGCCAAAAATGCGGCCCTGCCGCTTATCGCTTCCGCCATTCTGGTGGACGGCATGTGTGAATTTGACAATGTACCTCATCTGATGGATATCAAAAGCATCAAGCTCCTTCTGGAGGATCTGGGGGCAGCGTGTTCACTTGAGAATCATGTCATGACCGTAAACGGGTCCGGAATCCGAAAGATAGAAGCGGAATACGATTTGGTGCGAAAGATGCGGGCCTCCATTCTGGTACTCGGGCCCCTGCTAGCCCGATTCGGCCATGCCAAGGTGTCTATGCCGGGCGGGTGCGCCATCGGTGCCCGGCCCGTGAACATGCACCTGACCGGCCTGGAAGCACTTGGGGCGAAAATCTCCATTGACCATGGATATATCGAAGCCAGAGCGGATCGGTTAACCGGCGGGGAGATCTATTTTGACACCCCGACTGTTACCGGCACGGAAAACCTGATGATGGCGGCGACCCTGGCCAAAGGTCGGACCATTCTTCGAAATGCGGCCAGGGAGCCAGAAATCGTGAATTTGGCTGAGGCTCTCAACGAGATGGGGGGCACATTGCCGGGGCCGGGTCTCCCATCATCACAATTGATGGGGTGGAGCGGCTCAGGCCGGCCAGGATCACGGTAATTCCTGACCGGATTGAAACCGGCACCTTTATGGTGGCAGCGGCCGCCACTAGAGGAGATGTGCGGCTCACCCGGTGCAATCCGAATCATATCGGCGGGGTGATCAGCAAACTCAAATCCACGGGCGCGCAGATCGAAATTCAGCCTGAACAGATCCGGGTCCGGGGAGGGGATGCCGTCAAAAGCGTAGACATTCAGACCCTGCCGTATCCCGGGTTTCCAACGGACATGCAGGCCCAGTTCATGGCGTTGATGTGCCTGGGGCAGGGCACCAGCATGATCCATGAATCCATTTTCGAAAACCGATTTATCCATGCCAATGAGCTGATGCGTATGGGGCAAATATCACGCTTTCCAAAGGAAATCTCGCCATGGTCAGGGGAGTGCCGGCCCTCCAGGGGGCTCAGGTGATGGCGTCGGACCTGCGGGCCAGTGCGTCGCTCGTGATCGCCGGACTCATGGCAAACGGCACCACCGTGATCTCCCGGGTGTATCATATGGACCGGGGATACGAAGCCATGGAGGAGAAGTTTTCCGCTTTGGGAGCGGATATCAAACGAATCAGATAACGACATCAAACAATCGTCAGGAAGCAAACGCATGTGAAATTACTGTCACAGCCGATGATCCCGCCGCTGATTCCTGTCTGTCTAACCATGATGACCGGAATCCTGGCAGGCAGCATGTCCAGTCTGTCCCATCCGGTCTGGATGGTTCTGATTCCTGCGGTGTCCGTGTCCTTGTGTTTTTCGGAATGGCAGGCAGAAGAAAACGATTATCTGTATATGCCTTGTGCTCGGCATCTGGTCGGGATTTCACAGTTTTCTGATCCATTCTCCGGAGATACCGGCCGGTCGTATCTCCAATTTCTACAACCAGCAAGGAATCGCTCTGACCGGGCGGGTGACTTCATTTGCCCGGCAGTATCCCCATAAAATCCGGATTACAGTAAACTGCCGGACAATCCGACTGCCGCAAAATCATACCCATTCCGAACCTCTGGCCATATCCGGTCGTATCCACTTGAATCTGTACGGCAAATCGGAAAATACCTTCCGGTTCAATGATCATATCCGATTTTCTGGCCCCATCCGGCCTGTCCGGAATTTCGGCAATCCCGGCGGATTTGACTATCAAATCTTTCTGAAACGACAGGGCATTTTAGGGTCGGTTCATACCCGTGCGGATAAAGTGCAAAAATCACAGATCCATTCCTGCCCGTCTGGATCCGGGTCATTCAGGTACTGGAAGACACCCGGAACCGGTTTTATGAATTTGTCATGACCCGCCTGGAACACCGGATGGGCTTATGTGATGGCTGCAATCATTACAGGCATCAAACACGGAATGCCGACGGAGTTGAGAGATCGGTTCGCCAGAGCCGGAACCTCTCATTTACTGGCTATTTCCGGATTGCATATGGGGATCCTTTGCCTGATCTTTTTCTTTGTGTTTTATCGGGTCCTGTGGCTGTTTCCCAAATGGATGGTTTATGCCAAAGCCCGGAAAATCGCCGGACTGCTGACTCTGGTTCCCCTTGGAGTGTATCTTGTGTTCTCCGGATTTTCCCCTTCCACCCAGCGGGCGTTCCTTATGATCACCCTGTTCATGGTTTCTTTTGTCATTGAAAAGCAGAGTCATCCTTTCAACACCCTGGCCGGGGCCGGCATCATCATCCTTTTGATCGATCCGGCCGCGCTGTTTTCCATCTCTTTTCAGTTGTCGTTTACCGCCGTGTTGTTCATTATCGCCGGCATAAAAGTGATGGAGAAATACCCGAAACTGAATCTCCACGGCATCTCCCGGTTTGCAGCAGGTATCAGCGGAGTGACCCTGCTGGCCGGTCTGGGCACGTTTCCCCTGATTGCCGGATATTTCAACCTGGTTTCCCTGGTTCAGATCCCGGCCAATCTGATCTTGGTGCCGGTCATTGGTTTCGTGTGCCTGCCGGCCGGTCTGGTGAGCCTGGCAGTGTGGCCCCTGTTCCCTGACCCGGCAGCCCGGATTCTGGCCGATGCGGCCCAGCTGATAGAATGGTGTTCCCTGTATGCAGACCGGCTGACGGAACTCCCGTATGCCTGGTCATATATACCAGCCTGGTCCACGTTCGATATCGCCTTGGCTTATGGGTTTCTGGGTACTGTTTTCTGTCTGCTGTGTTTTCGAAATTCCACCCCGGTCATGGCCGCGGTCCTGGGTGCCATGCTGATAATCTGCGTAATCCGTATCATGACCCGGCCCGGCCCACCAGACCATCTGACCATCACAGTAATGGATGTGGGGCAGGGCAATGCCGCATTGATTCAAACCATTGAAAACAAAACTATTCTAGTGGACGGCGGCGGATTTTCCAGCAACGCCCGGTTTGATGTAGGTCGGTATGTGGTGGCTCCGTTTCTTTGGTATCAGGGAATCACAGCTTTGGATGCGGTAATTCTGACTCATCCGGATGCGGACCATATGAATGGGCTGGTGTTTATCCTGGAAAATTTTGGGATCGGAATCCTGGTAAAAACGAGGATACCAGCCTGATGAATCGTTTGAACGGATCATGGCGGCCTGCAGAGATAAAAACATCCCGGTGTTCATTCCCGGGTGCCAAACAAACCAGATGGGCTGGGAAAACACTTTCCTGACTTTTTTTCAATGTGATGCTGTGAATCCTGATTGGGAAGGCAATGACCGTTCTCTGGTATTCAAACTGACATGGAAAGAATTTACCATGTTATTTCCAGGCGATATTCAGGCTGTCCGGGAGCACTTGCTGGCCGAAAACAGGTCCCATCATCTGTCATCGAAAATCCTGCTGGCCCCGCATCACGGCAGCAATTCATCGTCCACCCGTTTTTCTGGACCGGGTGGATCCGGAAATTGTCGTGATTTCCAGTGGATTCAACAATCCATACCGGTTTCCCGACCCTGATGTGATTCGCCGGTATGCGCAGAAACACATCCAGGTCTTCCGGACCGATAAACATGGCGCCGTTACCATCACCTCCAGGGGCAACGATTTTCAGGTGATCCCGTTTTATTCAGATTTTTGAGTTCAATGACCGCTGACGGAGGCAATGCCGTTTTCAGCCTGTTTCAAGGAATGGCCTTTCGGAAGCCATTCACAGATTTTTGCGCTTGTAATATTTGATAAACGGGACAATCACCTTGTTTTGTTTCCTCCGGAAACATCATAGGTGATACTGACGATGGGGACGCCGGTGGTGGCTTCCAGCCGGGACGACATGGCTTCGGTAATCAGGCCGGGACAGCAGAAGGCCGGGGTGGTCTGTACCAGAAGCGCCAGATCCGGATGTTCCTGAAGGAGATGATGAATTTTCAGGATGTTGTCCATGGATTCACCGGTGTGCTCCGGCTGAATCCCATAGCGGATCAGAACATCTTCACATGCTGCGGGGGAGTGAAATCCAGTTCATGCAGAACGGGTTCAAAGTAGGGATAATATCTTTTTCCATGGTATTCATAGCTGTCAGAAGGGCTTTGTTGGAGATCAGACTGAGATATTTACCCTCTTTGAACCATTTTCTGAAATAGGACCCGGCGATGATTTTCACATATTTATAATAAGGCGTGGTGATCACTTCACCGCCATGGGCTTCGATAAAATGGATCAGGTCCTGATTCATGACATCATTGTCCCGAACATACAGGTCTCCGAAAATCGCCACTTTGGGCCGTGTGCCTGGATCACGGGTCTTGATCCGTTCAAACAGCGGAATGGCACGGGCCAGTGCCTGTTCCTTGGACCCGCCATTAGCAAATGCCTGATTGATGATGGTAAGCGCTTTTCCCATCACCTGGTCGGTCTCGCCCGGATTTACCTCATAGGGCCTGATTTTGCAGCCAATACTTCGAAGAAGCCCGCCAAACATATAGGCGAAATAAGCATTAGTGGACGCTTTAAAGGAAATGTCGAACAAAGACAGCTCCCCCAGATAGATCCCGGAATTTTCAAACCCTTTTCCCTCCTGCTTGAGAATCTGCTGGATATGATACGGGTACAGCCGGATGTTGCATGCGATATCCGACCGGTTGAGCCATAACACGGTATCGGCCGGATTCAGGTGATGTTTTCTGACCGTGTGAATGAATCCGGCCGCCAGTGCGTTGAGAGGGATACACTGACCGGTGTTGGTGAGCAGACATTTTTTCAGGGTTTCCGAGGTTTCCTCCATCAGCAGGGCCGGGTACCCTTCGCTCTGAAAGGTGGAAACGATCAATTGGCCGGTGAAGGTATCCCAGTTGGGGAAAACAATGGTCTTGTCATCGGGCCGGTCAAAAACAGCGGCGAGAAGTCCATGGGAACAGCCTTTGAACGAGAACTAGACTGGAAATGGTTGGTAAATGACCGAACCGCCGCTTCGATCCGGGTCTCATATCCCACACTGGAGTCGTGCTCATCCAGTTCCAGTACCAGATAAGGCTTGTGGCACCGTTCCATGATCTGTTTAAAGTAATCCACCCCGAACGCATCCGGGGAACACCGAAAAGAGGTAATGTATACCGGATACAACCCGTCTGTCAAGGCGGCAGCATAGGCGGATTCCAGAATTCGGGCCGCATATTTCCAGTGGATTTCCTCCAGCAGGGGGCGGATGGGAGACAGGTCCAGATCTAACGTGTTCACCATATCCTGGAAAAAACGTCTGAACCCCCATTTTTTCAAACATCTGGGGAATATGGTGATTCATGGTGTCTGACAGTACGGTATAGGGCCGTCCCAGCAGCAGCACTTTCACGCCGAACACATCCTGGGTCTTTGTCTGAAATACGGCTGCCAGACGCGCCTGTTCGGTTTTCCGGAATTCCATGGCCTTGTCCCAGGCGGCATGGATATCGAAAAATGAGAGCGGTCGATGGGGTATCACCGGTTTCAAGGCCCGGTACAGAGCCATTTTGGTATGCAGGCTCGAATACAGGTACTTGATGGTGGGCATAATCAGCCGGTCTTTTTCGCCGCTGTCCAGGCAGGCCAGCACCGAAGGAGTAAACTGAGTGTAATAGCAATGTTGCCGGCGGACACCTTTTTGATTTGTTTTTTCTTCAAAATAAAACGGTAGAAACACGTACGGAGTTTTTTCAGCAGGTGGACCACATGGCCGTGCAAGGCCATAACCGGCGCACAAAATTCCGCTTTGGCCAGTGTTTTGCCAAGCGCCACCGGCTGTTTCAAATTTCGGCTGACAACGGTCCGAATGCCCAGAATGGAAAAAAACATCTCCCAGAACGCCAGATCTTCAAACAGATGCAGGGCCGCCGGAATACCGATGGACGGGGCATCCTGATCCAGTGGGTCATTTGCAAGAGGGCGGGGGAAGGCTTTCTCAATTTTTTCAGGCTGTACCGGGTATCCCTGTCCACCCGTTTTTGAGTGTCATAGTCTCTGCCGCACAGAAATCCATATGCCTGGGGCTGTCCGTCGACATCGGCAATAGTGATTTTACAGTAATTGCTGCACAACTGACACACTTCCTGACGGACTGGAATATTTTTTCCCACAGATCAAATCCCCGGAACCCGGAATGGTCTATCCCTTGTTCAGCAGCCAGCAGAGCAACGCCCAACGCTCCGGTCAGATGGCAGAACTGGGACACATGGATCGGTTTTTGAAGTTTCTGTTCAAACGCCGCCACCAGTGCCCGGTTCCGTGCCGTGGCCCCCTGGAACAGGAT